>PJTZ01000122.1_pt1 | contig 61308 bp, 48 predicted proteins | sample 1512131 | NCBI WGS metagenome assembly PJTZ01 (sample SAMN08177679, study PRJNA422409) | Soil metagenome, whole genome shotgun sequencing project. | reverse complement strand
TGCCTATATCGGCGGTGTCTACCTCTTCCCATTCCGAACAGAGCAGTCAAGCCCGCCAGAGCCGATGGTACTGCCGTAAAAGGTGGGAGAGTAGGTCGGTGCCAAATTTTATACAAAGCCCCTGCAGGAAACTACAGGGGCTTTTTTGTTGCTTATCACTCAATACTAATTCTTATCTTTGCAAGAGATGGCTACTTTACTAGATAGCGGTATAAAACCGTATAATCATTATGGAGCATACTTAAAAGAAAAGTATGACGGACAAAAGGTGTTTAAAGTTATTGTAGATGGAAACTTTACTTGCCCCAACCGAGATGGTAGTAAGGGCTATGGGGGATGTACATATTGTAATGTGGATTCTTTTACACCTGATACTGCCCGTAAAATACCTTCTATTCGAGAACAGGTTGAAAATGGGATAGCAAGAGCACGAAATTCGTATGGCGCGGAGAAATTTATCATTTATTTTCAACCCAATACCAATACCTATGCGCCTACACATCTGTTAAAGATGATGTATGATGAAGCTTTAAGTATAGACCCCAAAAACACCCTAGGTTTGTCTGTTGGCACACGTCCAGACTGTTTGGATTTTGAGAAAATCAATTTATTGGAATCTTATACAGATCGTCTTGATGTCGATTTGGAAATGGGAATGGAATCAATTTATAACGATACACTGGAGCAGATCAACAGAGGTTGTTCCCATGACGAATTTCTTTCGACAATGCAGATGCTTCAAAATACAAAACTAGATCTATGTGTACATACTATTTTTGGTTTTCCTTGGGAGACGGAAGAAATGATGTTACAATATGCAGACGAAATCAATAAGCATCCACATATAAAATTTGTCAAATTGCATCATCTTCATATTGTAGAAGGTTCTATCATGGGGGTAAAATACAAACGGGAACCGTTTAAGTTGTTCTCTATAGACGAATATACAGATTTCTTAGCTAAATTCATTCCCTTATTGCGTCCTGATATTATCATCCAACGTATTTTTGGTATTGCAGACAGAGAATTGTTGATTGCACCCAATTGGGGCTTTCCAAAATCAAAAATACAAACGCATATTGATAAAGGTTTGGAAAGCCGGGGGGTGAAGCAGGGAAGTCTTTATTTTTCCAAGATACCTTTTAAATCAGCAGGGGAATAGTTAATAGATTTGAGCGTTTTGTTATCGCCCTCCCGATAAACTAAAAATAGTCCATCGATTTCTTTATAGTAAGAATTAACACCTTTAGCGAGGTAATGGGCTTGGGTTGCCTTTGCTTCTTCTTCTGTTTTACATGCTTTGCTCATATTCGAGCGTTGTACTTCTTCAAATAATGCATTAAATTTGTCTTTTAATCCAAATTCCAAAACGGCACCTGAAAGTACATACTGGATATCGCATAGTGCGTCGGCAATTTCTACAATATCATTGTTTTCAATGGCTTCCTGTAATTCCTTTAATTCTTCCGCTATCAAAGCAACACGTAGATTGCAACGTACTTCCGAAGGAATGGTTGGCTCCTCCAGAATAGGGTGTTGAAAGGTTTTATGAAATTCTGCTACGGAAGTCAATGTTTTAGGATCTGTCATATTTTAAAGTCAAAAGTCAAAAGTTAAAAGCCAAAAGTAAAAAATAAAACTCATACCAAAAAAAACTGCCTTATTCTTATCATAAGGCAGCCGTTATACTGATTTCTATTTAATGAAATGCTTTAATTGTATGAGTTCTTTTTCCTCTAGATATCTCCATCTTCCACGTGGCAAGTCTTTTTTCGTTAGATTGGCGTAAACTACACGATCCAATTTAAGGACTTCATAACCTAACGATTCAAAAATGCGTCTTACAATCCGGTTTTTTCCAGAATGGATTTGGATACCAATTTCGTTTTTGCCTCCCCCTTGTACATAGCTTATATCATCAGGTTTGATGAACCCGTCTTCTAATTCAAGACCAAATTGTATTTTATTAAAATCGCCTTGTGTTAAGTTTTTGCTCAACTCGATGTGGTATATTTTACTAATATTGTTTCTTGGGTGGGAAAGCTTTTCAGCAAGCGCACCATCATTTGTAAGCAATAGCAAACCTGTAGTATTTCTATCTAAGCGTCCTACCGGATAAATCCGTTCTTTTGAGGCTTTTGCTACAAGTTGCATAACGGTTTTACGCTCTTGTGGATCGTCGGTGGTCGTGATAAAGTCTTTGGGCTTATTCAAAAGCACATACACCATTTTTTCACGTTTTAGTCGCTCTCCGTTATATCTTATTTCATCTTTTGCAGGATCAACCTTAGTCCCTAACTCCGTGACTACTTCGCCATTCACGGTGACTACTCCTGATTCGATTAATTCATCTGCTTTACGGCGCGAACATACACCTGCATTGGAGATATAACGATTTAAACGGATTAGACCGTCATCTTTAGGTTCCGCAGTAGCGATTTTTTTCCTCGGATAAGACGTTCTAGAAGTATCCTTGTTTTTGTATTTATCTCTATCTCTATTTTCGTTTCTGTTTTTATTTCCGTCATCGAAACGATTGAATGATCTTTTTCCGGGTCTGTCAAACTTCTTAGGACCGTTATAAGCGCCTTTTTCATCCTTTTGAAAAGAACGTTCCGTGTTCCGCTTAACCAATTTGTCGAATTTATTAAAAGAACGATCAGAATCATCCTTTCTGTTTTTCTTTTCAAACTTGGCGAATGGATGTGACTTTTTGTTGTCTTCTTCTTCAAATCTTGGTTTTCTAAAATCATTTGTTGAAGACGACCGTTGTGAGCGGCCATTTTTTGAGCGGAAGTTTTCGGAGTTGCTTCTGCTTTTTTTGGAGTTGTCGTCGCGACTGTTCCTTTTGTTATTGAATGGCATATTTGTAAATAAATTAAGTTACAAAGGTAGCGTTTTTATTTGGATGACAGAAAAAAAATATTGTGTTGGAAAAATGCATTCACACTTTATAAATGGCGTTTTTTATAATTGAAAGACGCTTACCGACTAAATAGTGGTTTGGAGGGAAGGTAAATTCTTTGTATTTTCGCAGGCTGTAATTAAACCAAGCTATTCTTGAATCGATTTTAAGTGATCATCTTAATTTCGTGGAGAGATAGCAGTAAGGGATTGAATGATAAAAAAAAGAGTACTGTGTTGCAGTGTTGTTTTGTCTGTGATGATTTTGTCAAAACTACACTCCACCCCAAACTCAACATCCAAAAAGGACCCGATAAGGAAAGCTTTAATGGAGCAGGTTGAGAAACAAAAGCAAGCGATAGCCTTATCGCCGGAGAAACAAAAAGAAGCGTATTATCGCTCCGTCGTGTTTGCAGATGAACAGGTTCCTCTACATAACCCCTTGGTAGAGAAAAAATTTGAGAGATATCTAGCAAATTTCTCTTTTCGCAAACAGCAATCGTATGATTTGCATAAAAAAGCAGCGAAACATTTACCGAAAATAGCAGCTATATTAAAATCATACGGGATTCCCGAAGATTTCAAATATGTTCCATTGGTAGAAAGCGACATGAATCCTCGGATAACGTCCCATAAAGGAGCAGGCGGTTACTGGCAATTTATGCCGGCTACTGCACGGCTTTATGGCTTGAAAGTTAATGGCAGCGTAGATGAACGTAAGGATTTGATCAAATCTACGCACGCTGCAGCGCGTTATTTAAAGAGCCTATATAAAGAATTTAATGATTGGACATTGGTCGCCGCAGCCTATAATGTAGGTGGTGGCAGTTTAAAGAATACTATACGCCGACAGGGCATAAAGGACTATTATAATTTAAACTTAAATAGAGAGACCGGCTCTTATGTTTATAAACTTGTTTCGATGAAACAGGTGATAGAAAATCCTTATAAACATGGGTATAAACGTTATGCCCAAACGTACGATAGATATCAACACGCAAATGAACAGAATTTGCTGTAATCCATAGACTGTAAGCTAGAAAGACTTTCCTTTTGGAAAGTCTTTTTTGTTTATGAAATATGGCTTTTCGCGTAAAGTTTAAAGAGTGATAAATGTCACTTTTTTAAAAAAGATGTATCATTACAATGTCATAAAAAAACCTCTATCTTTACTGCCGAAATCAACTATTAGAGTATGCAGGTAGAGCAATTTAATTATGACAACAAGATTGTGCGGGACTTTGGAGTCGCTACAATTATTTGGGGCTTGGTGGGGATGTCCATCGGTCTACTCGCGGCCACGCAATTGATTTGGCCCGAGATGAACTTTCTGACGCAGTACACGACGTTTGGCAGGGTACGCCCTGTACACACTAATGCGGTTATATTCGCGTTCGTGGGTAACGCTATTTTTATGGGAGTGTATTATTCCATGCAACGCGTACTAAAGGCAAGGATGTTCAGTGATCTTTTGAGCAAAATCCATTTTTGGGGTTGGCAATTAATTATTGTGGCTTCAGCAGTTACCTTACTGTTAGGATATACATCTTCACACGAATACGCAGAAATGGAGTGGCCTATCGATATTGCTATTACCTTAATTTGGGTCGTGTTCGGAATCAATATGTTCGGTACGATCATTAAGCGTCGTGAACGTCACATGTATGTAGCGGTATGGTTTTACATAGCCACCTTTGTAACCGTTGCTGTATTGCATATCGTAAATTCTATTCAGCTTCCTATTAGTTTCTGGAAAAGTTATTATGTGTATGCCGGAGTTCAGGATGCCTTGGTTCAATGGTGGTATGGGCATAATGCAGTTGCTTTTTTCCTGACCACACCTTATTTAGGTATGATGTATTACTTCTTACCTAAAATGGCCAACCGCCCGGTTTACTCTTATAAATTGAGTATCCTTCACTTTTGGTCGTTGATATTTATTTATATCTGGGCAGGGCCTCACCATTTACTATATACTTCATTGCCTTCATGGGTTCAATCGTTGGGGGTTGTGTTCTCCATCATGTTGATAGCTCCCAGCTGGGGTGGTATGATTAACGGATTGCTGACGTTGCGTGGAGCTTGGGATAAAGTGCGTACGGAACCTATGCTGAAATTTATGGTGGTGGCGTTGACAGCTTACGGTATGGCGACTTTTGAAGGTCCTCTGCTATCCTTAAAGCAAGTTAATGCAATTGCGCATTTTACAGACTGGATCGTTGCACACGTGCACGTAGGTGCATTGGGGTGGAATGGTTTCTTGACATTTGCTGTCTTGTATTTCATAATTCCAAGAATCTATAAAACACCGTTGTATTCGAAAAAATTAGCGAATGTCCATTTCTGGATCGGTACATTAGGAATTTTATTCTATGCTATACCTATGTATTGGGCAGCTGTTGTACAAGGTTTGATGTGGAAGGAGTTTACCCCGGAAGGTGTGTTGAAATATCCAAACTTCCTGGCTACAACTTTGGAAATTCTTCCGATGCACATGATGCGCGCTGTAGGTGGTGCGTTGTACTTAACGGGCGTTATCATTATGACGTATAACTTAATTAAAACGATGAAGGCGGGACAATTGGTTGCCAACGAAGCTGCGGAAGCACCGGCTTTGGAACCTGTGGTGACAAGAGAGCCTACTCAACACCGTCGTTTGGAACGTAAACCTGTTTTATTCATGGTATTGGCCTTGGTTGCTATCCTTATTGGTGGTATTGTGGAAATGATTCCGACGTTTACGATTAGTAGCAATGTGCCCAAAATTGCTTCGGTTCAACCTTATACCGCACTTGAGCTTCAGGGACGCGATTTATACATCCGGGAAGGCTGTGTTAACTGTCACTCACAAACGGTAAGGCCTTTCCGTTCGGAAACTGCACGTTATGGTGAGTATAGTAAGGCAGGAGAATTTGTTTACGATATGCCATTCCTATGGGGCTCTAAACGTACGGGACCGGATTTACATCGTCTTGGAGGCAAATATCCGAATAAATGGCATTTTGACCATTTGCTGGATCCGACCATCACTTCTCCGGGAAGTATCATGCCTGCTTATCCGTGGCTAATCGAGCAGACATTGAACAACAATCTTTTGGATAAGAAGATGAATGCGATGCGCGTGTTAGGGGTGCCTTATTCACAGGAGGAAATTCAAAATGCATTGACAGATTTGCAAAAACAGGCAGATGAGATTACAGCGGATTTAGCTGCGAACCAAGTGGAAGTTCGATCTGACAGTGAGATTATAGCTATGATAGCTTATCTACAGCGTTTGGGTAAAGATATTAAGGCTGAAGTATCGGAATCAGCTGATGAGAATGTGTTGTCGGATAATTAAAAGGAGGACTTATGTTTAAGCAAATAACAAATTTAAATGGAGATGAGATTTATCTAATCGCATCGTTATGGGTCTTTCTGGTATTTTTTGTACTGGTGGCTTGTATGTTATTTTGGATGAAAAAAGATCATATCGATCACATGAAAGATATTCCTTTTGACGATGGGGAATCGGAAAAGGAGAATGACCAATCATTGCAGAAATAAAGATTTATGAATACATTATTATTAGCAGCCGAAACCACTACAAAAGCATCCGAATGGGTCTTTGGGTCGGGAAATATATACAACGATATTCTTATTATCGCTCTCATCATTGTTATGATAGCTCTTTTAGCGTCAGCATTGGTGGTAAATAAGGCAATGAAATCGATTATTACCTTAACGATGCCACAATTGGCAGCAGAACAACGGACGAGAAAGACTAAAAAGATAGATTGGCAGGCGATCTTGGCTCGGTTGTTAAGCTTGCGACCAATCGAAGAGGAAAAAGATTTGGAGATCGACCATGAATACGATGGTATCAAGGAGCTGGATAATCCGGTTCCGGCGTGGTTCAATGCTTTATTCTATTCTACAATTACTTTTGGGGTGGTTTACCTGCTCGTGTACCACGTTTTCGGATGGGGACCTAATCAAGACCAGGAGTATCAACGAGAAATGGCCTTGGCGGAAAGGGAGAAACAGGAATTTTTAGCGCAGTCAGCAAATCTGATTGACGAAAGTACGATAGAAATTGACGATACCGGTACATTGGCAGCATCGGGCAAGGGAATCTTTATGGCGAATTGTGCAGTTTGTCATGGAAATGCGGGAGAAGGCGGAATTGGTCCAAATTTGACTGATGAATATTGGCTACATGGAAGTGATATTAAAGATATTTTTGCCGTGGTCAAATATGGCGTTCCGGCGAAAGGAATGGTGCCTTGGGAGCAAACGTTGACACCGGGACAAATCGCAGAAGTAAGTAATTATATTGTTACCTTGACCGGTACTAATCCGCCAAATCCGAAAGCGCCTGAAGGAGAAAAGGTAACACCTAAAGCGGCTGAAGAAAGCGCGGACGTGCCCGTGGAACAAGAGGTAGCCGAGAATGAAGCATAGTAAGATTTAATGCTATAATTTTTATTTAAAACGTTATGGGAACAGTGGTAGATGGAAATAGTGCCTGTACAAAGTCAGGGAATGAAAAGCGTCAGTGGATTTACGCCAAAAAGCCTGGCGGTAAATTGTACAACTACAGACAGTGGGTAGGCTATTCACTATTGCTGTTCCTTTTTGCCGCTCCGTTTATCAAAATCAACGGGAATCCTTTTTTGATGTTTAATATTATCGAACGAAAATTCTCGATTTTTGGTTCGGTTTTTTACCCGCAAGATTTACATATCTTCGTTTTCGGCATGCTGATTATGATGGTGGGTATCGTTCTTTTTACAGCGGTTTACGGTAGAGTCTGGTGTGGTTGGACGTGTCCGCAGACCATTTTCATGGAGTTGATATTTCGACGTATCGAATACGTGATTGAGGGGGATTGGATACAACAGCGGAAATTAAATGAAGGTCCTGATTCGGATGCCAGAGCTTGGAAAAAGGTATTGAAACATACGATTTTCTTTACCATTTCATTTTTTATATCGAATATTTTTTTGGCCTATATTATCGGTGTCGACGCGCTGTATAAAATTATGGCTGATCCCGTGGATCAGCATGTCGTAGGTTTTGCGTCTATTATTATATTTACATTTGCTTTTTATGCTGTATTCGCACATGTACGTGAGATTGTCTGTACGACGTTGTGTCCTTATGGTAGGCTTCAAGGGGTATTGCTGGATGAAAAAAGTCTAACGGTGGCATACGACATGACCCGTGGTGAACCGAGAGGCAAGCTAAAAAAACATGATGCGGAACAACAACAAGGCGATTGTATCGATTGTAAGCTTTGTGTACATGTATGTCCAACAGGCATCGATATTCGTAATGGTACGCAATTGGAATGTGTGAATTGTACAGCCTGTATCGATGCATGCGATACTGTTATGGATAAAATAGGAAAACCCAAGCGTCTTATTGGTTTTTATTCTATGGATGACCTATCCGAAGAAGGAAAAGCAGATAAGAAGAATAATACGCGTGCTATCGCTTATTCTGCTATATTAGTTGTGTTGACTGTGGTGTTTGGTTTCTTATTGTTTAGCCGTTCGGAGATAGACGGACGCTTGTTGCGTGCAACAGGAAGTTCTTATCAGCTTCGCGAAGACGGAAAAGTCAGTAACCTATACACGTTGGAGCTACTGAATAAATCCGGGAAAGATATTCAATTTGATATTGAAAGTGTTGACGACAAAGTTAATGTACAGATGGTCAATAATATCCATGACCTGAAAAAGGAGGGAAGCGCGACATTGAGTTTTTTCTTGCTGATGGATAAGGGAGAAATTGAACAATATAAACAGAATGTAAAGATAAACATCGTTTCCGATGGAAAGGTAATGGAGACTTTAAAGACGACCTTTATAGCTCCTCCAAATAAAAAATAGGGATAAACATGAACTGGGGACTAAAGATTGTATTGGGGTTGGGGGCTTTTATCATATTTATTGTTAGTGCGGGAATATATATGGTAACCAAGAATACGGATACGTTGGAAGATGAGGATTACTATGAAAAAAGTTTATCTTACGATGAAGTTTACCAACGCAAGCAGAATTTGTTAGATGATCATGCCCGTCCAACGGTGAACGTCAGAAATGATACCTTGTATATTACGTTTAGTAAACCGCATAATCGAGGCGACCTTATCTTTAAGCGACCTTCCGATAGTATGTTGGATATAACGTTGCCTTTTGTAACAGAAGGGCAGGATTACAGGTTGCCTGTTAGCAGCTTCACCAAAGGAAGCTGGCGGTTGGAAATCTCTTGGGAACAGGGAGAAACACTTTATACCTCCGATCATAATCTATATTTATAATCATGACTTACCACTATTTAGCGTTTTTTATGGGACTTTTTGGTAGCATACACTGTGCTGTTATGTGTGGCCCACTGCTGATCGCTATAAACAGCCAAATGGGGCTATCGTGGAAAGTAGTTTTTAATAGAATGCTTTATCAAGCTGGTCGTATTCTCACTTATGGAATAATGGGACTTTTTTTGGGAATGCTAGGGAGTGTAGCTACCGTACAAGGGTGGCAAAAAGGATTGAGTATAACAGTCGGAATTATATTGCTAACAATCGGTATGTTTTACCTCTTTGGAAAAAACACACAAGCGTTAACCCGTTTTCAAACAAAAGCTGTTCAGCCATTTACGAAATATATGGGACAATGGCTTTATAGACCCGGTGGCTCTTTTGTGGCGGGCACGTTAAATGGTATTTTGCCATGTGGTATGGTTTATATGGCATTGGCATCGGCTATGAATGCAGATTCTTTAGCGAATAGTTTTCTTTTTATGGTTCTTTTCGGCTTAGGAACATTGCCTTTGCTCTTTATCTTCTCTTTTGCGGGGAGCTTTTCTAAACCCATTTTTAAACGTGGATTTAATCGGGTGCTACCATTTCTTTATTTAATCATGGGGGTTTGGTTCATATTGCGAGGAGCGAACTTAGATATTCCCTATCTAAGTCCGCTATTACATGTAGATGGAGCCATTAATTGTGCGTAATTATATGGATTATTCCGCTGTTTCTGTTGTTGGTTCTTGCCATCCGCCACCAAGCGCTCGATATAAATCTACATAAGCTTCCAGTTGTTTCTGTCTGATGTCGACCAATGCCAGCTCACTATCAAGAGCATTGCTCTGCGCAGTGATAACCTCTAGGTAAGTCGCGTAATCGCTCATAAACAGAAGTGAAGCATTTTTAACCGCTAATTCGGAGTTTTCCACCCGTAGTCTCGTCAGTTCAATCTGTTCTTTCTGTTTCTCTACGGTAATGACAGCGTTTGATACTTCATGTACAGCTTCCATAACGGTTTTTTGCAGTTCCAATTCGGCCTTCTCCCGTTCTATTTTTGCAACTTCCCATTGATTCTTTAATCGACCATTTCTAAAGATAGGCGTTGTCAATCCGCCGACAAACCCACCCAGTAATGCTCCCGGAATATTATACCAGTTTTTTGGCAACATAGCGTTTGTACCGAGAACACCGCTAAGCGAAAGCTGCGGGTAACGCATAATCTGTCGTAAATTCATTTCCGCATTGGCTGAAACGAGCGCATATTCCGCTCGTTTAATATCCGGCCGGTTTCTAACAATTTCTAGTGGAGCACCTAGGGTGATGCTATTTTTCGTGTTCATTAGGCTGTCTATTTTAAAGCCTCTTGTTACAACGTTTGGCATTTCACCTATCAAAACATTTAGGGCATTTTCCTGTAAGGCGATTTCTTTCTCCAATTCAGGGAGTAGTGAAGCGGCAACCAATCGTTGTGATTCTGTTTGTTGAATCGCCAACGCGGTAATTTCTCCAGCATCATACTGTAATCGAATCATGCGTAATGTGCTATCATTAAGCTGCAAATTACGTTTGGCAACTTCAATCTGCGCATCCAACATGATAAGGTTGAAATAACCTTTCGCAACATCTGCAATTAGCCTAGTCTGGATTGCATTTTTTGCTTCATAAGAATCTAAAAAATCTGATTTCAATGCGTCTTGCTGATGTGCGATTCTACCCCATATATCCAGTTCCCAGCTAAACTCGAACCCTGCACTAAATTGTGATTGGTAATTATATAGACGGTCGGGAGCTTCCTCTCCATTTTCACTGTACCACCTCGAAGATGGATTGCTATAAAAATCTTTCGAGCGGAACTGCCTATTTACCGACGCGATATTTGCGTCTACGGAAGGAAGATATTCTAGTTTGTTCTGTCTCAGATTACGATTAGCGATTTCTATATTCTTCAACGCCGTTCGCATATCATAGTTATTTACTAGTGCCGTATCAATAAGTGCTATAAGCTGTGGATCATTGAAAAAATCACGCCAGGAAACCTGTGCGAAGGCAATCGTGTCCTGCTGATAGGTCAGTGTATCCCCTCGAAAACTTTCGGGGAGATTTAGTTCTGGTTGAACGTATCGCTTACCGACTTTGCATGCTGATAAGCTGACCAATACTGCCGTAATATATACCAGTTGTTTCAGTGTCATAAGTTTCATGCGTTATTCGTCAGAAGATTTAAGTTTCTGTCTTACTTTTTCATCTAATGTCTTAAAGACCATAAATAAGACAGGGATAATAAATATACCAAATATTACGCCCGAAAGCATGCCACCTGCGGCACTAAAGCTGATGGAATGGTTTCCAATAGCCGACGGACCAACCGTCCACATTAATGGTACGAGTCCAGCTACGAAGGCGAGAGAAGTCATAAGAATAGGACGGAGACGTAATTTTGCACCCATGATGGCTGCGTCGTAAATGCTCATACCTTTGTTACGCTGCTGTATAGCGAATTCTACGATAAGGATTGCGTTCTTTGCCAGCAAACCAATTAACATAATCAATCCTACTTGTACATAAATATTATTTTGTAAGCCTACTATCCAGATCGTCGAAAACACACCAATTAATCCTACCGGAACAGACAACAAGACTGCCCATGGAAGAATATAACTTTCATATTGAGCGGCTAAAAGGAAATAAATAAAGATAAACGACAGCCCAAAAATAAGGATAGTTTGTGAACCAGCCTGACTTTCTTCATAAGCCATCCCTGTCCATTCATAACCATAGTTAGCCGGTAACTCTCCCGCGGCGAGTTGTTCGATAGCGGCCATTGCGTCGCCGGTACTATACCCGGTCGCGGGTGTAGCATTTACCGTGATGGAATTATATAAGTTATAACGTGAAACAGATTCAGGGCCGATAACTTTATTTAGGGTCAATAATGTTCCTACTGGTACCATGTTGCCATCTTTGTTTCGGACGAAAATAGAGTTTAATGATTCCGGATCGGTTCGGAAATCAAAATCAGCTTGTAAGTATACCCGGTATGTTCTGCCGAAGCGGTTAAAGTCCCCGCCGTTTACACGCGCGAAATATAGCCGGATGGTACTCATCATTTCACGAATATCGACACCGAGACTTTTTGCTTTGACCACATCGATATCCGCTTCAAATTGTGGAAAATTAGATTTAAACGTTGTGTATGCATTGCCAACTTCGCGAAGTTCGTTGATCTGACGAATAAACGTATCCGCTACGAGGTCAAAGTCACGAATATCTCCTCCCAAACGATCCTGTAATACCATTTCCAATCCAGCAAATTCACCGAAACCTTGTACTGTAGGTCGTGGGAAGACGGTAAATGTGGCTTCATCGATTTGGGATAGGTCACTTCGGATGGTATCCATAAACGCATTTATGGATTTAATATCCGTCCGTTCGTTATGCGGTTTCATGTTGATGTAACCTGCTGCAAACGCGGGGCTAACTCCTCCGTCCAATGCATTGAAGCCTGATACTGTTGTCATACCCGCAATATCTTCTCGCTTCTTTAGTATACTGTCTGCCTTGCGCAATACCGCAGTGGTTCTAGATAAGGATGCACCAGGGGGCATAGCCAATGAGTAAGTCACAAAACTATCATCTTCTGTAGGGATAAAGCTTCGTGGGGTGTTCATTAAGAATACAACCCCAATGATTGTGACGATGGTCAACCCTAAAAAGGCAATCTTTTTATGATCCAATAAATACTTTGCGCCGGAAAGATATTTGGCGGTAAATTTATCAAAAGCCGTATTAAAAGAGTTAAAGAACCTTTTTCTATATTTTTGAAACGTATTCAATTTTTTCTCGTCCTCTATCTGTTGTGGGTGCACTGGCTTGAGCAACAACGCGCAAAGTGCTGGAGAAAGAGTCAACGCATTGACAGCCGATATCAATATCGCTGTAGCCAATGTGTAAGCAAATTGTTGATAAAAAATACCTGCTGGGCCTTGCATAAAACCTACGGGGAGAAATACTGCAGCCATAACCATCGTAATGGATAGAATAGCACTTGTAATCTCGGACATAGTTTGAATAGTGGCTTCTTTTGCTTTCAAACCTGTCTCGTGCATTTTCTGGTGGACGGCTTCAACAACAACAATGGCATCGTCGACCACGATACCAATAGCGAGGACGAGTGCGAACATCGTGAGCACATTCAAAGAGAAACCAAATAAGCTAAGGAAGAAGAACGTACCGACAAGGGATACCGGAATGGCAATTGCTGGTATCAACGTGGAACGGAAGTCTTGCAAGAAAATGAATACGATGATAAATACCAAAATAAAGGCTTCAAAAAGTGTGTGCTTTACTTGGTTGATTGATTCGTCGATTTGATCCCGTACACTATAAGATATTTCGTAATGTACACCTTTAGGAAAAGCTGCAGATATTTCTTCCAGTACTTTCCGTACCTCTTGGTCGATAGCGTGTGCATTGGATCCACTCGTTTGTGTAATATTAAGTGTTAATCCGGGATACCCGTTCACTTTGTTGTCACTGTTTAGGTTTGTAGCACCGAACTCAATGCGGGCGATGTCTTTCAAGTATAGGACGGATCCATCGACATTGGTCTTGATGACCATATTTTCAAACTCTTCAGGCTGCGAAAAACGCCCTTTGTGTCGGATAACCGTCTCGAAGACTTCGTCGGTAGCCTCTCCAAACTTACCGGGTGCCATCTCGAAGTTCTGGTCACTTAGAGCCTTTGTAATATCTTGTGGAACTAGATTGTACAGTGCTAATTTTTCAGGATTCAACCAAACGCGCATAGAGTAGTCCCTAGCACCAATTCTTGCAACCTGTGCGACACCATCCACCCGTAAAAGTGGGCGAATCATATTAATTTGTGCATACGCTTGCAAAAATGTCTCATCGTAGATAGAGTCCTTATGATCCGAATAAAGATTTATCGTCATGATGGCTCCACTCTGTCTTGGCTGTACGATGATACCATTCTCGTTAACTTCTGTCGGGATAGTGGATATCGCTCTGGAAATACGGGTTTGTACATTGACCGACGCAATATCTGGGTTGGTACCTGTCTTAAAGAATACTTGTATGCTACCTGATCCAGAATTAGTTGCTGTAGATCGGATATAGGTCATATCTTCGACACCATTGATGGCCTCTTCCACTGGGAGTAACACACTCTCTGCTACGGTTTCGGAGTTCGCGCCAGGGTAACTCAGAGATACTACGACACTGGGGGGAGCAATTTCGGGAAACCTACTAACGGGAAGTGTCATCATCCCCACGAGGCCCAAAATGACTAGAATTAAGGACACTACGGTGGCTAACACCGGTCTATTTATGAATGTTTTTAACATTGAACTATATTTTTAAAATCAGTCTGGTGAGAGGGAATTGCAAATGGAGAGAACATCCGCAATTACTGGGAAATAGGAGTTACAACTGAGCCATCCGTAATTTTATCAATTCCGGAAAGCAATACCCTATCTCCGATATTTAAACCAGTGACAATATAGTTATCTCGACTGGTGCCCTCTATTTTTATAGAACGGCGTTCCACTTGGTTGTTGTCGTCCAAGGTATACACAAATGTTCTGTCTTGTAACGAGCTGGTCGCAACTTGTGGAATTTGGATAACACCTTTTTTAGTTTCTGAAATTTTTAGCGTACCTGTACTACCGTTTCTTAAGATATTGTCTTCATTCGGAAAAGATGCTCTTAACGATATAGCGCCTGTTGTTCTATCGACCTGTCCGTCGATGGCATCTACAATACCTTTTTTACTATATTCTTCCCCATCAGCAAGAATCAATGTTGCCTCTGGGAAAACAAGTCTGTTTTTTGAGTTTTTGATACCGAGTAAACTATCTTCCCTTGCTTTTATTTTTGAAAAATATAGGAAGTCCGACTCATTCATAGAGAAATAGACATATACTTCCTGTACATCGGATAATACAGTCATAGGTTCTCTATCACCCTTGGAAACAAGGTTTCCTATTCTTTTGGGAATCCGACCAATATAACCACTAACAGGGGCTGTTAGAATGGTAAATTCCTTGCTAATTTCCGCATTTCTTACCTCTGCGGCGGCTTGATCGAGTGAGGCTTTGGCCACGTCGTAGTCTGACATCACTTTCCTGAGCCTAACTTCCGATATGACATCGTTTTCTACCAAAGGTCTCAGCCGCTCTACTTCCAGCTTGGCATTCTCCAGTCTTGCTTTTGCAACATTTTGATTCGCGACTGCGTTATTGAGCCCCTCTTGATAAACGGAGGCATCTATTTTAAATAAGTTTTGACCCTTTTCTACATATTGCCCTTCGTCCACGTATATTTCTTGCAATATACCCTCAACTTGTGGTCGGATTTCTACGTTTACCTTACCCTCAATGGTTCCTAGATAATCTTTTACAGTAACTGCATTACTCGTATCTACCGTGTGTACCGGTAAAGCTAGGGGTTTATTTGCAGTATCTTCTGATTTGCTTGTGTTACAGTTTATAAAAAAAACTGTCGTGGCTACAGCCATTAATGCGTATACAATTTGTTTTAATTTTCGATTTCTTATATTCATCTTTTGCATTATGTCTTTTTAAACCTGTCTTTTTTTTGTAACGGTTTAGTTACAGGTAATGTGCAATTATAACGTTTTTTATGTGAAATAGTTGTTCGTTTAACAATTCTTAACGTAAACTAATTATCGTTTAATTCATGTAAAAGCACTATTTTTATTGGATTTTGGTGAATATATGGAATTTACGCAAGAACTCCTCAATTTTTTAAAACAATGGTATTGGATACCTATTGTTTTTTTGTATTTGGGTGTGCTTAGTACTATTTTAATTGAAAATAGAAATCCCACAAAAACATTATCTTGGATTTTGGTCATTGTTTTTTTGCCCATTATTGGTCTTCTAATTTATTATTTTTTTGGGCAGAAATTTAATAAGGTTAGACGTCTCAAGCGTGTAAACGATGCACAGACGATGCGGTTGAAGAAAGAATGGGATCGTCTGGAACCCTACATGGAACAGAATATTGCGCGTATCAGCGACAAAATAGGAACGCTTTCCAGGGTATTTACTTTTTTGAAAAATGAACGCGTGTCATCCCCAACGACTGGAAACAGCACGAAGCTGCTTATCAATGGTGAAGAAAAGTTTCCAGACTTTCTAAAATCCTTACGTGAAGCCCATCATTCTATCCATTTGGAATATTATATTTTCGAAGTAGATACAATTGGTAAGGAGGTCTTGTTAATTTTAGAAAAAAAAGCCAAGGAAGGCGTTTTTGTACGCTTATTAGTTGATAGCATTGGTTCCCCTGCATTGGTAAGATATTTATCGCGTCGAAAGGATCTAAATTTTGAATACCGCCGTTTTCTTCCCGTGACTTTTGCATCTATGGGGAGCAGTAATTATCGAAACCACCGCAAAATAGCCGTCATTGATGGAGAAATAGGATATATAGGAGGGATTAATATTTCGGATAGGTATATCAATGACCCCGCAAATAATAACTTTGTTTTTTGGCGTGACACATCGTTAAAGATAGTAGGGCCCGCGGTGACGATGCTTCAGATCAGTTTTTGGAATTCTTGGAACTTAGCAGATGGCACGCCTTTCCAATTAAGTGAAGGTTATCTTCTTCACCAGATGCCGGATGTAGAGAAGAAAGGAAGTGCCGCGGTTTCTTTTGTTGAAAGTGATCCGGGTTCATTAGGACCCTTTAATATGGAGGCCATTCTTGTGGGATTGGGGGAGGCCGACAAAAAAATCCAACTTGTCACACCTTATTATGTGCCAAGCGATGAATTGTCAACGGCTTTAAAGGTGGCAGCGGCTTCAGGTTTGGAAGTAGAATTGATGTTACCTGAAAAATCGGACTCCTATATCGTGCAACATGCTAGTCTTTCGTTTATTAAACCCTTGTTAGAACGAGGAGTGAAGGTCTATTTTTATAAAAAAGGTTTTATCCATGCGAAAACTATCAATATTGACGGAAAGCTTTCTTACATCGGAACGGTCAATTTAGATACACGTAGCTTTTACATCAATTATGAAATAGCTGCAGTCGTTTCCGATGATACTGTTTGTCGGCAACTGGAAGAACAATTCGAGCGCGATAAAGAAGATTGTGAGCTCATGACCTTGTCTGAGTGGAAAAAACGGAATGTATGGAAACGGGGGCTTGATTCTGTATGCCGTTTGCTTGCTCCATTGTTATAAGGTGTTAAACCTAGCCGGAAACATACGTTTTCGGAAAAAAATAGATATCTTTAACTCCGCGAAAAAACTGTATATTAATGAAGAAGCTTTTTATTTTCTTATTTGTTATTTTCTTCCTATTTGGGTCAAAAAATGGGTTTACCCAAGAGCGGCCTGCTATACCTATTAATACGGTGGTAGAGCGGGTACAAAAGTATTTCGGAGTTTATCCGGTGGAGAAAGTGCATTTACATTTTGATAAGCCTTATTACGCTGTAGGAGATACCCTTTGGTTTAAGACCTATCTACAGCATAATCTATTTGAATATACACCTAGTAAGATTATTTACGTAGAAATGTTAACGAGTAAGGACTCGTTGATACAAACATTGCGTGTACCTCTTACCAATAATAGCGGTAAAGGACAACTGGTGTTGGATCCACAGTTTATTGCACAGGATAATTACCGTTTTCGGGCATATACAAAATGGATGGCAAATTTTGACAATGCTTATTTTTATAATAAGATTGTGCCCGTTGGTGATGCCATTAATAAAAAATTAGGCGCTGAAATTACCTATACGCCCGATGGCAATAACAAAACAAAAGCCACCATACAGTTTAGGAATAGAGAAGGTAACTTGCTGGGTAGACGAAAGCTGACGTGGGAAGCTATTGATGGTTGGGATGCGTTTAGTAAAGGAAAAGGAGAGACGGATGATATGGGACGCGTAACCATTAATCTTACCATTAAGGATAAGGAATACCTAAAGAAAGGTAGGCTTAATGTGAAGATTGACGGAGACAAATTAGAACCGACTTTGGTAGGTAGTTATTCATTACAACATGCTTTATGGGATGCTGATGTGCAGTTTTTTCCAGAAGGAGGCGATCTCCTTGCCGGTGTGCCCAAAAAATTAGGGTTTAAAGCGGTTAGTTCTACAGGTAAGGGCCTAAAAATACAAGGTAAGATTATCGATAGTAAAAAGAAAGAAATCGCTTCTTTCAATGACATCGCATTTGGTATGGGGGCAATTGACTTCATGCCGGTTGCAGGTGAGAGCTATAAGGCGACGATATCTTTTGAAAACGGTGAACAACGAACCTATGATCTCCCCGAAGTCAAAGCAGAAGGAATTAATATAGTTTTACATAACGAAGAGGATGTTTCGCTGCAGATGGGGTTAATTGCAAATGACGCCTATTATGAAAAAATGGCAAATCAACCATTTTATGTATTAGGACAATCAAACGGACATCTGGTGTATGCTGCTCAGGCTACATTAAAAAACTCGTCTGTATTGATTAATCTTCCTAAAGATAAACTTCCAAATGGTATTGTGCAACTGTCGATCATGCAACCGGATGGAAAATTATTGAGTGAACGTTTGGTGTTTAATCAATCTCAACCTTTGCTGAACATTGGTGTGAAAACGGATAAAACAACGTATGCAAAGAAAGAAAGCGTTAGGTTGACACTGCAGGTACCTGTTACAGATTCGCTAAAAAGTAATTATTCGGTGTCAGTAATTGATGACGCTAAAGTGCCTTATAACGATGATCAAGAGTTGGGGATTTTGAGCAACTATTTATTAACGTCTGATCTTAAAGGCTATGTAGAGCAGCCGAATTATTATTTTAATGAAAAAAACGAGAATAGAAAGGAAGCTTTAAATGCATTGTTGATGACACAAGGGTTCAGAAGGTTTTCGTATGATGACTTGATTGCAGAAAAGCTCCCCCAAGTTCAATTTATGCCAGAGCAGGGGATCACGCTTTCCGGAATATTACGATTGAATACGGGGCGCCCTCAACCCAATGGAGGGCTGTTGTTATCTATTCCCTCACGAAATATACGGAAGGATGCTTATACAGACAACCAAGGAAGATTTGCGTTCGAGAACTTGGTATTCCCAGATTCTTCCAAAGTAACTATAAACGCTCGAGGCAATGATAACTTTAGAAATTTGGTCATTAATATGGATCAGACGTATTTCCCAGGAATAGACCAGGGGAATCCCTATGCAAGTGATAATGTCCAAAATATTGATCAGGAAATGAAAGCCTACTTGAATAATAGCAAGAATGAATATAGAACTTCTATTTTGATTGATGAGGTCCAAGTTACGGGCGTCCAACGGAAAACTGTCACCAGTAAGGAGTTCTCGTCCCTGTCTGGGCTGTCCATGCCGGAACATCGTATAGAGGGGGAGCGTCTCTCAGGTTGTAATGTGCTGACTATGTGTCTAACAACGATGTTGACAGGTATTACATATGATAATCAGACCTTGAAATACCATATTACAAGGAACTATAACCAGGGGAGTAGAGTGCCTGTCCAGTTCTTCTTGGACGGTATGCCGATTGACGAACCTGCTTTAAATTCTATTATTCCGTCAGACATCGAGGCTATCGAGATTTTTTTACGGGATGAATTGGGAACGGTAAGCAGGGTTTATCAAAATGATGGTGTCGTTTCGATCATGACGAAAAAGAAAGATCAAAGTAAGCAACCTCGGATGTCGCTGGCTGAAATTGAAAGTATGTTACCGAAGACAAATGTCATTGATATGGTACCTCTCGGCTATGTAAAAGAAAGACAATTCTATGCGCCGAAATACGATACACCAGATAGTAAAAATACAAACGATTACCGGACAACTATCTATTGGAATCCGGATGTGGTTTTGGACGGCGAGGGTAATGCTACGCTGAATTTTTACAATGGTGATGGTAATGGCAGATATAAAGTGGTTGTTGAGGGCCAAGATGAAACAGGCAGTGCCGGACGAGCTGTGTATTACTATAATGTAAAATAATCCTTTTTATAATGATAAGAGGCAAAGGGAAAAACCCATTTGCCTCTTATGCAATAATAACCTGTATGCCTGCTTCTTCCAACGCAAGGATATATTTTTTTGAAGTGTTATTGTCTGTAACAATGTAATCTACATCTTCCAGGTTACAGACTTTTCCTAGCCCCCTTCTTCCGAATTTGGTGCTGTCAGCAAGGATGACAATTTTTTGTGATGTTTGTAACATTTTTTGGTTGAGCGTCGCTTCCGTTATGTTGCTGATCGTTATTCCAAACTCCAGATCAATTCCGTCAACGCCTAAGAATAGAATCCCGCACGATACATCTTCGAGGATTCGCATAGCGTATTGTCCGGCCACGGAAGATGAGTTGGGTCGAATCAGTCCTCCTAATTGCAATACTTCTATGCTTGGCTTGTTTGATAGTTCTAACGCGACTTTTAGAGCGGGTGTAATCACCGTAAGCGGATGTTCGGGATTTAGATGTCGGGCCAAGGCATATGCGGTTGTGCCAGATCCGATCAAAATAGAGTCGGTATCTTGAATCATTTGTATGGCTGCTTTTGCTATTCGATTCTTTTCTTCCGAATTAATCGTTTCTTTAACCAAAATAGGGCGATCCACTGCATACGGGTTGGTGCTAGAGGCTCCTCCTTTTATCCGAAACAATAACTCCTTTTCCTCTAATAGTTTGAGATCTTTTCGTATAGTCACACTAGATACCTTCATTTCGTCACACAGTTCTTGGATAGTGACTTTTGTGTTATTTTTAATTTTTTTTAAGATATACTCGTGTCTATCCGTGATGTTTTTTATCGAGACCATATTTTATACCACTAATTGTTACAAATGTTAACTTCCTGTTATCATAACAGAATGTTTGTTATTAATTAAAATTAAGAATGATACATGTATTGTATGTTGATAACAAAACTTAAGTAAAATATTTCAGTTACAAAGCTAGAAAGTTTTGATGCAATTTAATAAGACTTTTTAATAAGTCGAATAAGTTTAATTTTCTATAAAAAAGATGCTCATCAATACTTTCGTATTATCTAAGGTAATGCTTAATATCTGTTTATGTGGTTTTTATTTATTTAATTTTGTTTTTTTTATTTGTTTTTAATTTTTTTTTATTTATTTTAGTTTTGTGAAGAGGCCATTATAAACAATTCAAGCTACGGTGAGTGTAGAAAAAATAGGTGAAATTTAAATAAAATCCAGCTCTGGGCTCACAGCTCTGGGCTCACAGCTCTGGGCTGAGTGGTAGATTTTAAAACATCGGCAAGGTCATATTTAACAAACAGTAAACACTTATTTGATACTGTCTTAACAGATGACTTTTAAATTTGAAACATTATTTAATGTTTTTAAAACTAATCGAAGAATCTGTAATATTTTTAAAATATAGAATTTATAATTATGAAAAGAAAACCTTCCTTGTTTTGTTGGCTAATTCCTATAAAGCTGGCACTGGCGCGGTATTCGCGAAGAATATCGAGAAAGATTGTTAAGGCCAGACGAAAAGTCTCAGAGAGCATCTTTATCCAATTGAACCTTTTATAAATACACTAACATTTTAAATAATTATGAATCAATTAATTGTTTTTTTTCTGATGACTAGTATCATCTGTTGCAATTTATTCGCAAGTTCCGTTACAGCTCAGGAGAATTCAACCACCGCACAAATAAAGGAAATAAGAGGAACAGTGACGGATACGTCCGGACGTGTATTGACGGGTGCTTCCGTTGTCGTGAAAGGTAATCAACGACTGGCCACCAGTACAGATTTGAATGGGAAGTATATCTTGGAGGTGCCTGCTAACTCCGTATTGGTATTTTCTATCGTGGGATATCAAACGCAGGAGTGGACGACTAATGGTGTAGAAGTAATCGACATAGTCATGGAGCCAGTCTCGTCAGAATTAGATGACGTTGTTGTGGTCGCATTTGGTTCGCAGCGTAAACAAGATGTCATTGGCGCTGTTACGCAAGTCAAGCCCTCAGACTTAAAGATTCCATCAAGCAATTTGACAACCGCTTTAGCAGGACGAGTCGCTGGAATGATAGCTTATCAACGAAGTGGGGAACCCGGACAAGATAATGCGGAGTTCTTTATTAGGGGGGTAACGACTTTTGGTTATAAAGTTGACCCGCTGATTTTAATTGATGGCGTCGAATTGACATCAACTGATTTGGCGAGATTGCAGCCAGACGATATTGCAAGTTTTTCAATTATGAAAGATGCGACCGCAACGGCTTTGTATGGGGCTCGGGGCGCTAATGGTGTTATTTACGTAACAACAAAACAGGGAGCGGAAGGAAAAGCAAAGTTAAATTTTAGACTGGAAAACTCCGTTTCGGCACCTACATCCAATGTGGAATTAGCAGATCCAATCACGTATATGCGTTTAGGGAATGAAGCTGTCGTAACCAGGGATCCATCAAATATGACGCGTATACCTTATCCTGAAGAGAAAATTGATAATACTATTTTAGGGGTTAATCCGTATATGTATCCCGCTAACGACTGGAGAAAAGAGCTTTTCAAACCTTATACGATTAATCAGAGAGCCAATATGAGTATCAGTGGAGGGGGGAAAGTCGCAAGATACTATATCGCGGGGACGTTTAATAAGGACAATGGAATGCTAAAAGTAGATAGGCGAAATAATTTCAATAATAATATAAATCTTAAAACTTATCTCCTCCGCTCAAATGTCGATGTCAACATTACAAATACCACGGAGCTCGGAGTTCGGTTGTATGGGTCATTTGATGATTATATAGGCCCGCTGAATGGCGGTGCAGCAATGTATGAACGGGTAATGAACTCAAACCCTGTTATGTTTCCTGCATATTTCCCTGTTATAGAAGGTTATGAGCATATCCAACACATTATGTTTGGGAATGCTTTCAAAGAAAATGGAGAGACAGCTGGTTATATTAATCCATATGCTGATATGGTCAAAGGTTATCGGGAATACTCTTCCTCCTTAATGATGGCTCAATTAGAATTAAAACAAAATCTCGACTTTATAACTAGTGGGTTGAATTTCCGATTAATGGGAAACACGAATCGGAGAGCGCATTTTCAAGTGTCGAGACAATATGCCCCCTTTTATTATGTTGCAAGTGGTTACGATCGTATGAATGATACGTATAGGCTAGATGTTATTAATGAGAACGAAGGGCAGGAATGGTTGGATTTTAAGTTGGGGAGTAGAGAGCTCTATTCTCAGTTTTATATGGAATCTGCGCTGAATTATAATCGTGTGTTTTCAGAGAAACATAACGTTAGTGCTATGTCTGTTTTTATTATGAGGCAAAATATTAGCGCCAATGCAGATGACTTGCTTCAAACACTTCCTTTTAGAAATCTCGGGTTATCTGGACGTTTTACTTACTCCTATGATAATCGATATTTTGCAGAATTTAACTTTGGCTATAACGGGTCGGAAAGATTTCATGAGCGATACCGATTTGGTTTTTTTCCTGCATATGGTATAGCATGGCAGTTGTCCAATGAGAAATTTTGGGAGCCCTTTTCTACGGTTTTGCCTGAGCTAAAGCTGCGGGCAACCTATGGTTTAGTTGGGAATGATGAGATCGGAAGTCCCACGGACAGGTTCTTTTATATGTCGAATGTGAATATGAATGATACCGGACGTGGCGCCATATTCGGTATTGATAGAATTTATTCACGGGATGGTGTATCTATAGCGAGATACGAGAATCCCAACATTACTTGGGAAACATCAGAAAAAATAAATCTTGGCGTGGAGGCGTCAGTATTTAAAAAAGTAAATATACAAGCTGACTTTTTTAAAGAACACAGAAGGAATATTTTGATGACACGTGCGTCCATTCCAGATTATATGGGCCTTTCGGCGGATGTACGCGCTAATGTTGGTGAAGCGATGGGAAAAGGGATGGACATGTCTGTTGATTTTCAGCACAGCTTTAATCCATCTTTGTGGTTGACGGCCCGAGGTAACTTTACGTACGCAACCAGTGCGTTTAAGGTCTATGAAGAACCAGAATATCTTACGGAATATTGGAAGTCGCGGGTAGGCTATTCGTTAAGCCAACAATGGGGATATATTGCGGAGCGTCTATTCATAGATGATGAGGAGGCTGCAAACGCACCTCAGCAGAGTTTTGGTACTGATGTGATGGGAGGCGATATTAAATATAGAGATATTAACGATGATGGACAAATAACGCCGCTTGATCAGGTGCCTATCGGAAACCCAACAATGCCTGAAATTGTATATGGATTTGGTCTTTCGCTAGGATATAAGCAGTTTGATTTCTCAGCGTTCTTTCAGGGTCTTGCTCAGGAGTCGTTTTGGATAGACCCAGAAAAAACGGCTCCTTTTATAAACGAAAGGCAATTAATAAAAGCCTATGCTGATAGTTATTGGTCTGAAGAAGATAATAACGTTATGGCATTGTGGCCGAGGTTAAGTTCTGTAGTGAATTCGAACACGAATGTACAAAGTACTTGGTTTATGCGTGACGGTAGTTTTTTACGTTTGAAACAGGCCGAAATTGGTTATTCGGTTAATCCGGAAAAATTAAAAAAACTATACATGGAACGGTTACGGGTATATGTTAGTGGAACTAATCTGCTATTATGGAGTAGGTTTAAACTTTGGGATGTTGAAATGGCAGGAAACGGTTTGGGCTATCCGGTACAACGTGTTTTTAACTTGGGTATAAACGTTAATTTTTAGTGATGAAAGTAAAAAAAATATTGGCTTTGATTGGTCTATCGGTAGGAATTGGATTTTCTGGCTGTAACTATCTAGATATTGTCCCCGATAATGTCGCGACTATAGATTATGCGTTTCGAACAAGAAATACGGCAGAATCATATTTGTTCACCTGCTATTCCTGGTTGCCTGGTCATGCAGCTTCCTCGGCAGTGCCTGATTTTGTCAGCGGAGATGAAATATGGTTATATCAAAATGTGTCGGGTCGACCTAATTGGCAAATAGCGCGGGGCAATCAAGGGGTGGTGAACCCACTGTTAAATTTTTGGGCAGGAAAAGAAGGTGCAACAGATTTGTACCGTGGTATACGCGAATGCAATATCTTTTTGGAGAACATCGCATCTGTAAGGGATATGACGGAGACAGAACGTGCTTTATGGATAGGGGAAGTGAAATTTTTAAAAGCTTACTTTCATTTCTATCTCATGCGCATGTATGGTCCTATTCCGATAATGAGAGAAAACTTGCCTATTTCAGCTAGTGTCGATGAAGTGAAGGCAGTAGTTAGACAACCAATAGATGAGTGTGTAGCTTATATCATTAACTTGTTGGATGAAGCTGCAGAAGTACTGCCCGATGATGTCTTGTTTCCTGCAACGGAAAAAGGCCGGGTTAATAAGGTAATCGCAAAAGCTTTGAAAGCAAAAGTACTCGTTACAGGAGCCTCCCCACTTTTTAATGGAAATAGGGATTTTTCTAATTTCAAATCCAAAACAGGGGTTGTATTTTTCAATCAGACGGAGGATGAACAAAAATGGATCCGTGCTGCCAATGCCTGTCGGGAGGCGATTGAATTATGTGAATCGCAAGGGTATAAATTATATACTTATGTCCCTGCTGTTGGTAGCGCATCATTATCAGATACGACACGAACAGAGTTGAGTTTCCGAGGGGCCATCACAGAAAAGTGGAATAGCGAGATCATCTGGGCGGATAATAACAGTATGGGGAATTCCTTGCAGCGTTATTCACAGCCACGTATGCACCTCGGACCAGGATATTATAGCGGAGTCCATGCGCCACCTATCAAAATGGCGGAACAGTTTTATACAAAAAATGGTGTGCCTATTCAAGAAGATAAAAATTATCCTTATCAAGACCGGTTTACATTGAAAGAAGTAGAGGAGCATGATAAGCTATATTTAAAACCCGGTGAACGACTGCCAATGCTACACTTTAACAGGGAGCCTCGTTTTTATGGTAGTCTTGCCTTCGATGGTGGACGTTGGTTTGGGACAGGTTGGTTAAATGATGTGGATAATGCTTATGTAGAGGCGAGGGCTGGCGGAAAAGCTGCGGGGCATCCTACTAATTATTCTGTGACCGGTTATTGGGCTAAGAAATTGGTTAACTATCTGAATACGGCAAGCGACGATAATTATGTTGTTCAGCAATATCCTTTTCCCCTTATGCGACTTCCTGATCTCTATTTGTTATACGCAGAAGCCGCGAATGAGGCTTATGGTCCATCGGCGGAAGTAATAGCTTATATCGATAAAGTACGGGAGAGAGCGGGATTGAAAGGGGTTGAAGAAAGCTGGATTAATCATTCACTAATACCAGAAAAATTCACGACTAAAGAAGGTCTGCGCGATATTATTCATCAAGAACGTCTGATCGAATTAGCTTTTGAAGGGCATAGGTTTTGGGATTTACGTCGCTGGAAGAAATCGGTAGAAGTGTTAAATCAACCGATATTAGGATGGGATATTGGGCAGGAGAGTCCGGAAGAATATTATAGGCCAATGCTGTTGTTTAGTCAAGAATTTAGCATACGGGATTATTTATGGCCTATACAAGAAGCCGAAATTTTAAGAAATCAAAATTTGGTGCAAGCGCCAGGATGGTAATTTATAAATCGAATATGATGATACAGATAAAGATAATGCATTATGCAGTGTTGCTCCTGGTCTTTGGGGTATGGAGCTGCGGAGAGGACACATTTCAAGGGTTGGATAGCTCCGGAGAGCCTCCCGCCACTTTAAGAAGTGCAGAGCTGGAACGGGTTCCTGGTGGAATCCGTATCTCGTATTCTTTACCTCCTGAGGGGGATTTATTGTATATAGAAGCGGAAGTAGAAATGCGAAATGGCAATGTGAAGAAGATAAGATCTTCTTATTATAAGAAAAACTTGCTTCTAGAGGGGTTTGGAGACACCTCGGAATATCCGATTAAACTCTATAGTGTAGGACGGAATTTAAAACGATCGCAACCGTTGGAGATTATAGGGCGACCGGGCACACCCGCTATTTGGGATGTCTTTGAGTCTATTGACATGACGGAAGATTTTGGCGGGTTCAGATTGTCTTATCAGAATGAATATCAGAACCATGTATCGATTATGATTTTCCGGAAAGATGAAAATGAGGCTTGGGCACCGACACAGAATTTTTACACCAGTCAAGCATTAGGGGAATTTACATTAAGAGGATTGGCTGCTGAACCTACTGTCTTTGGTGTTGCGGTTAAAGACCGTTGGGGAAATCAAACGGAAATCATGACAAAAGAGTTGACCCCTTTATATGAAGAGCGTATTCCGCCCTCTGGATTCAGGCAGATGTTTGCTACTCTTCCGACGGAAGCTCCAGGATGGGTCAGTGGATCCGTAATGAGTAATCTCTGGAGTGGTGTTTTTGTAGGAACCACCAATTCGCAGGCTTGGTATCGAACAAATGAGACGGCGGGCATACCACATCATTTTACGTTTGATATGGGGAAAACCGCTCAATTAAGCCGTTTTGTATATTGGCAGAGGGGGGCATTTGATCGTGAGGATCTTCTATATTCAGGAGGAAGTGCGAAGCGTTTTGAGGTATGGGGAAGTACAGATCCCGATCCTGCCGGTTCATTTGATGGATGGACATTGTTGACAACATGTGATATGGTGAAACCTTCTGGGCTGCCAGCAGGGTCGGTAAGTACAGAAGATGTTACTGCAGCGCAAGCCGGACACGAGTACTCATTTCCTTTAGATGTCCCTCTTACGCGCTTTATAAGGATAAGGATACTTGAAACCTGGGGAAAGACGAGTTATATGTGGATGTCTGAATTGCAGTTTTATGGTCAAATCAATTAAAACTAAACAATGAAATATTTTAAAACCTTATTCATATCTTATTTTTTCGGGGGATTATTGGTTGCCCTAAATTCCTGTCAAAAACAGGATCACGCTTATCGTCAATTCTTAGAAGGGGGCGAAAAAATATATGTAGGAAAAGCAGATTCATTACAAGCTTTTTCTGGTAAAAACAGAGTTAAATTGCAATGGTTATTGCTGGCCGATCCGACGATAAAGGGGGCTGTAGTATATTGGGGCAATCGTCGGGATTCTTTGCGGGTGGAATTTCAAAAAACAGATGATATCGATACGATATCAGTGGTTGTTCCCGATTTGGAAGAGGGGGGGCATGATTTCGAGGTGGTAACTTTTGACGATTCCGGTAATCGGTCCATAGTGCGTTCTACGTATGGTTATGCGTACGGTAGTAAATATGCGGCGTCGCTATTGCCCAGATCTCTTGCTGGCGTAGAACTCGGAGAAAATAATGCGTTGGTATTCAACTGGCGGCCTACAAGTGCACAGCTATTGAAAACAAGGGTGTCTTATACAAATAAAGAAAATGAAATCCATGTTGTCGAAATCGATTCTAGTCAACATGAATTAGTTCTTACGGATTGGAAAGAAGAGACACCTGTTCAATATGCTTCGTGGCACAAACCAGACTCTACTGCTATCGATACGTTTTTATCGGTCGATCGGGAGCTGGATTTGCGATTGGAATTTAATGCGGATAACGAAGTTGATCCGGCTCTTTTTTCGCGATATGGCCTTCCGGGCGATGCGCCCGACTGGGATGGTAGTGGAAATGATTTTACTAATCTGTGGAGCGGTGTGCTGGCAGGAGGGGCACCAGCTAGAGCATGGTATCGAACAGCAAACGGGTCGGGGATACCGCACCATTTTCAGATAGACTTAGGTAGAGCAGTGGCAATAAGTAAAATTCGTTTATGGCAACGAGGTTCTATGACGGAGCACCAATTATTGTATGCAAATGGTAATCTTGAGCAATTTGAGATATGGGGCAGTGTAGATCCGGCTCCCGATGGTAGTTATACTGGGTGGATAAAGCTGCAAGACGGCGAAATTGTAAAGCCATCCGGTAAGCCCGTTGGAGAGAATGATGATATAGACGTCCAAGCTGCGGAAGCTGGTCATTTGTTTGAATTTGGGGAAGATAGTCCTTCCGTTCGCTATCTTCGTATTAAAGTCCTTAAGACTTGGGCGAATACCGATTATATGTTTACGAGCGAGGTGAGATTATGGGAGTGGGGAACCACGTTGGTGTACTAGACCATTGTATTTAAAAAAAGGGGAGCGGGCAACTAGGTTTGCTCCCCTTTTTTGATATTATTTACTTAACTGAAAACTGTATTGATTTCGAGCGTCCGTTTTCCATGCATATTCTTGTGTTGTCGGGGAAATGCCAAAAAGGGGAGAGAAAGTTTTGACGTGGACGGTAGCATTGTCGGGTGTAAACTCTAATATGCGAACCCATCCATCTCCACCGTTTCCGTAGCGATGTCCTCCTCCCAACGATTGCGAGTCGAACAGCATCTGATGAACATCTTTACCTGCGATGTTCTTATCCGTCCTATACCCCTCTCCCGAAATATGGCCGCATAGCACGAGGTCAATATTGGATGCCGGCTGAACAAGCTTTTGCCATATTTGTTCGCCATTATTAGCTTGTGGTAAATCGATTCTTTCTGATTTCTGTATTTCATTGTTGATCGCATACGGCTCGTATATAAACCATCTATGTTTCCCTTTTGAGCGTATGTCTTTGTTGTTGAGGTATGCATGTGTAGTCAGTATGATACGATGATCTTTATATTGTTCGAGATCTGCAACACGTTTGGCCCAAGTTAGAACGGTATCCCGCGGCGCATATTCTACGGTCATGAAAAGGTAATCTCGGCCATTTAGATCTTTAATTTCATAGGCCGAATTTTCAAGCGTAGGGATGCCCTGCTCGTTGACGGTGTTCTGTGCGATTATCTTGCGGTTTAACCAATTGTCGTCTATGCGAAAAAATTCAGAATATCGGGATGTGCGTATACCGTTCCGGTCGATGGTATAGTCGTGGTTGCCGGTAGCGGCAATATAAGGTACTTTTCCGTTTAGACGCGCAAAAGCCTGAGCAGCAGTTTCCCATTGCTTTTGTGCCGACTGATCTCCGTCATGACCGTTATTGATGATGTCGCTCTGTTCGACGAGATCGCCTACGCAAACTACCATCTTAATGTTTAAGGTGTCGATGTTGTCTTCAATCCAACGCATCATCATATCCAAGATTGGATGATTGCGATTGTACTTAACGTAATTTTGTATATCGGGAAGCATAATCATGCTCCACGAATCTTTATTTTCCAATTGGGGCTTAACGAATTTTTCTTGTGCCGACCCTATCTGTGCAAGAGTGGTGAAGAAAATGAAAGAAAGAAAAAAAATAGTTCTCATGTTTTTAAATTTTAATATCCGGGATTCTGTTCAAAATTTGGGTTAGCAATCATTTCCGAGAACGAGATAGGCCAGTACTCATCCTTGTTGACTTTATAAATGACATTTTGTGTGCCAAAATACTTGACCGCTTCGTTGTGGTTGTATTTTGGAGTATAATTTTCGTCAATGCGTATTATTGTATTTTGACTCCATCCACGGGCTGGACGATTGAGGTATAAATATCCATTCATAATGTCTTCGGCGATGTTCCAGCGGCGGATGTCGTACCAACGTAAACCGTCGTTTGCTAATTCTATCTTTCTTTCATAACGCAACGCTGTTCGAAGTTCATTTTGTGTAAGATTATTGGGTAACTCGGGCATACGCGCACGAGCTCTGATCTGATTAATAGCTTGATAAACCGTTTCATCAATCTGGTTGCTTTCAATTTTAGCTTCTGCGTATAAAAGCAAGAGCTCAGCATAACGAAATATACCAACATTTAAATCGCTCAACCCATTCACCGAGGTAGTGTTGAAGTCTGCTATATCCAAATGTTTCCGCCATAGATAGCCGCTATAAGAGCGGGCAGAGTTGGTGAGATCTGTGTTGTCGATCGATGACGGTTGATCACTGATGCCGTTGATAACGGGCCAATAATTGGCGACCTTGGGGTAAGTGGCATTCATTTCGAATTGATACCCCATAAAACGAGAATTTGGACGAACGCAATACATGTCAAGTCGAGGATCTCGATTGGCAAAAGGGCTTGTTGCATCATATAATGATGATTCGGTGATTGGTAAACCATCAAGTGCTTGAAAGGAATCAATGAAATCCTGAGTGGGTCCCCAATACGCCACGCCACGTCCAAGCCTCGATGCCGAATAATACTGTTGATTGTGTACATTTCCCGATATCGTTTGATTGTACTCTATTATCCATATCCATTCTTTGCTGTTTTCGTAGCCATCATGGCCAAATATGTTGGTTACATCGGGTTCCCCATGTGTATGATCTTTACCAGCGAATTCTATCGTGCTATTAAAGGGTGTTAGTTCATGGATTCCGGCTGATAGTTCTATAGCCGTTTGTGCGGCTTCCGAGGCGAGCTCATATTGCTTTGAATAAAGAGCTATGCGTGCTTTGAGCATATACGCAGCAATGCGCGTGGCGCGGACTTTGCCTTGAGACGTATAAGAAACAGGTAGATAATCAGCAATTTCCGTCATTTCATCAATAATCCACTGTTGAATTTCTGCTTTTGGTGTACGGTAGATATCGTTCCTGTCTAATTCAAGGGCATTTTTCAAAAGAGGAGCATCTCCATATAGTTCTATGAGTTGGGAATAAGTGTAAGCACGGATAAAGCGTAATTCAGCATCCCGCTGCTTAAAATCGCTGTCCGGAACTGTACCTTCAAATTTTGGAAGATGATCGAGTACCGTATGCACACGACCAATCGTTTTATAATATGCTCCCCAAGGTTTCGTTGCCAGCGCATTATCTGTTGTATATGCGCTTGTAATAGCTGGAGTATAATTGTTTCCCGGGCGTGTATACCCGACATCGGTAACATTGTCGATAACGTGTAACATAGGCGTACTCGCGGCATCAAGTAACGTTAATCCTTTGTAAGCACCTAGTAATCCAAGCTCAGTCTCCCCAAATGTCTCTGGAAAACTATCTGTTGTCGGTCCATTCAGAGGAGCTCGATCTAATTCACAAGAGGAAATGAATAGGCTCGCACAGATTCCTATCCTTATTATATGTTTTTGAATGTTTTTCATGTTTTAAAACTTTAGATCAATACCAAATGTGTATACTTTGACTTGCGGATAATAAGCGCCACCTCCTAGGGATACACCTTCTGAGGCACCGGCATTGTAGTTGATTTCTGGGTCATATCCTTCGTAGAAGTTGGTTCTCGTAAACAGATTTTGACCATTTATATACAGAAATGCACCATTAATTTTAAATTTCGATAGAAAATTGCTTGGGATTTCATAGCCGAATTGAAGGTTTTTCAAGCGCATGTAAGCGGCGCTTCTCATCCAAAAAGTAGAGTTCTGTATATTGTTGGTAGATGCTATTGATAATCTTGGTAGGGTAGCATTGGGGTTTTCCGTTGTCCAATAATCCAGCTGCCAGGGTTTGATGGAGCTCACATTTACAGTAGGAATAACATAATGTGAATCCAGGTAGCCATCCACTTTTCCTACACCCTGTAGGAAAGCATTTAACTTAAATCCCTTATAGCCAAGGTCCAGATTTATGCCATAGGTATACCGTGGGATGGTGCTCCCGATGATGACCTTATCGTCGTCGGATAAACGACCATCGCCAGTGATGTCACGATAACGGATATCTCCAGGTTGCAGTGTTCCAAATTGCGATGGTCCGTTGTCAATTTCTTCCTGTGTTTGATAATATCCCTCTGCGATATAACCAAAGATAGAATTGATGGGGTAACCTTCTTGCTGACGTAAGAATGTACCCATTGTCGAACTTCGCATATTGAGGATTTTGTTTTTTACGTCCGATAGGTTAAAACCAACGCCTACTTTGAAGTCGCCAAAGTTTTCATCGTATCGAGCCGCTATTTCCCAACCTTTGTTCGAAACTTTTCCAACATTTTGGAAAGGCGCATTCATACCATACAGTTGAGATACGTATAACCTCATGAGGATATCATCAGTCGTCTTACTGTACCAATCGAAGTTAACGGAGAGCTTATTGAAAAGCATAAGGTCTAAACCGAGGCCGCTCATGGTTGTTGCTTCCCATTTCAAATCAGGATTGGCAAGATCGTTTTGAGTGAGTATCGGGAATGTTCCACCTCCCATGGATATACTTCCGGTAGCAAGTTCGGAAGCAAAGGGGTAATAGGATGAGCCGATGTTTTGGTTTCCTAGTTTGCCCCATGATCCACGGATTTTCAACTGGTTTATCGTACTGCGTAATGGTTCCATAAAAGATTCTTCACTGATTGTCCACCCGGCAGAGAACGAGGGGAACATAGCCCATTGATGTGCTGGTGCGAAACGGGAGCTCCCATCGTAGCGTAAGTTAGCTTCAAAGAGGTAGCGGTTTTTGAATGCATAATTAAAACGTCCAAAGGCAGAGATGAGTAACCATTCTTGAATGTTCCCCCCGTTCTGTCTGGTTTCGTCGTCTGCGCCCGCATCGAGTACTTCGTAAGTGTCGTAAATAAAATCACGTCGATACCCCATAAGGTATTTTTCGTTATATGCTTCTCGAGAAGTACCTAGCATAACCTTAAAATCATGATCGCCAATATTTTTATCAGCCGTTGCCGTGAAAAAATAATTATCATAAAGGAAGCGTGAGGCTGTTTCTGTAAGCTCTGTTGTGGGATTTGCTGATCCAGCAGACGAACCATCTTCATTGTATGTTTCGATACGGGTAATAAAATTATGGACGTTTTGTGTCACATAGCGTGGGGCGACTGTACCGACTAAGTTTAACCAGGGTGCGGGTTGGTAGTTTAATGTCAGATTTCCAAATAACTCGATGTTATTCGATGTGCGATTGCCGCCATCTTCTATAAAAGCTACGGGGTTATTGGATACCCAGCCTTCGCTCCATAGGCCGTTACGTCGAATAGGGATAATGGTCGGCATACGACCTAGATAATTCCATACAGTACCTTCGTTAGCAATTTGTTTACGATTTCTATTGGTGAGTGAAATGTCAAATTTGATATTGAATTTTTCACTCGGAGTGATATCCATGTTATTGCGTAGGGTGTAACGCTCGAAGCCAGTATTTTTTATCACGGCATCTTGTGTTACATAGCTGAAAGAAGGTGCTACCCGGATAATTCCGCTATTGGCATTGAGACTGATAAAATGATTCTGTGTAAATCCCGAACCCTGTAGAATTGCGTCCTGCCAATCAAAATTTTTGGGATCAGTTTCGTAAAGTCTGCGAAAATCCTCAATGTCACGTTCAAAATATAACGTATCATTCCCGTCATTTAAACTAGCCTTATTAAATACATCCATATAAGTAAAACCATCCGTTACTTCAGGAATCGCCGTCGGAGATTGAAAACCTGTATACCCTTTGTAATCTACCGCTAAACGGTCTTTTGCCCGCTTAGTAGTAATTAAGATCACGCCATTCGCTGCACGTGATCCATATATTGCTGCTGAGGCAGCATCTTTTAAGACGGTGATGTTTTCAATGAGGTTGTAATCAATATTGTCTATCGTACCTGCAACACCATCTATAATGACTAAAGGAGAACTGTCGGATCCACCAAAAGAGCTAATCCCCCGGATTCGGATTTGTCCTCCATCTCCTCCGGGGGAACCAGTTTGCGTAGTGACCGTTACGCCAGGAGCTAAACCCTGTAACGCAGCGGAAGTCGATACGTTAGGTCGTCGTTCCAATTGCCCGCTCTCTATAATCGAAACCGAACCTGTCAAATTTCCTTTTTTCTGGGTGCCGAAACCTACCACTACAACTTCATCCAGTTCGCTAAGATTTGATTGGAGGACGACATTTAGCGTGGATGATGAGCCGACAATCTCTTCGGCATCTTGATAGCCTAGTAAGGAAAATAACAGTACGTCGCCTTCTGTTGCTTCGACTTCATAATGGCCGTTTGCATCGGACGCTGTGATGGCATTGTTGGATGACTTTAGGCGAATAGAAACACTTTCCAGCGTTTCGCCTTCTGCACTAGTGATCTTTCCTGATATTTTTTTGGGTTGCTGAGCAAATGCCAGTCCAGTCTGAAACAGGAGACAAAATAGCAGTAAATGTACTTGTTTTTTCATGTTTTATAAATGTTAGATCGTAAGGATATCATGATATTTTATAAGATTTATAAAAATATTTAATAATGTTTCGAAGGTATATTTTTTATGTAATCACAACGTTAATTCAATGTGCTGCAATTGTTAATTGTCGAAATCTTTTATTTTTTATCATTTTTATTGGTTTATATTGTTCTTTTCGAAAGTAAAAAAAATATTTTTTAATATAAAAAAATAGTTGTGTTGTTTTTTAAAATTTTGGTGCTATGAAGTGTAAAATGTGTTTGTAAATAAATGACGGCTAGTCTATGTAACATTTTTATGTCTACTTTTAACCTAATGCTCCAATATCTACGGTTTACAACAGTAGCTTGTGAAAATATTATTCCATTGATGATGTCAAAAGAAATAAATAAAGTTTTTTGTTTAAAATTCTTTCTTTTTTTTATTTTTTGTTTAGATTTGAATTCGAAACATAAATCTATGTCAAAGCCTATATTTCAAATACACCCTAATCGACGAAGATGGTTAATTATCGCTGTCATATTTCTGGCTATTGTCTTTAATTATTATGATCGCCAGATTGTTTCTATTCTAAAACCTATGTTAAAGGATGAATTTGAATTAGGCGATGAGGGATATGCATTAGTTTTGAATGTGTTTACGGTTTTCTATGCATTGATGTATCCTGTGTCGGGTTGGTTGGTTGATCGATTTGGTGAAAGAAAAATTATGCTGATCGGTGTGTTAGGGTGGTCTACAGCGTGTTTGGGAGGCGGCCTATCCAGAACGTTTGGCTCCTTCTTGTTTTTTAGAGGATTGCTGGGGGCTGCAGAACCGACAAACTTTCCGGCACAGCTGAAAGTAATTACTATTTGGTTTTCGGGAAAACTTCGCGCTACTGCTAATAGCTTATGCGTTGCGGGGAGTTCGGTGGGCGCTATCATTGCGCCTCCTCTAGTAGCTTGGTTAGCTATAAAATATGATTTTCATACAGTCTTTATCGTTGCAGGAATTGTAGGATTTATCATCGCATTACTATGGTATCTCATCTATGTAGAGCCGCCTGCAGAAATATTTAAAGAAGCGGTGGGCGACACAAGGGAGGAGGGGACAAAAATTGGTTTTTCATGGGGGCAATTGTGGGGACGAAAATCGCTATGGGGCATTCTACTCATCCGGTTTGTCAGTGATCCCGTTTGGTATTTCTGTCTTTTTTGGCTTCCTGGGTATCTACAAGAAGAATCGGGATTGACATTGGCGCAGATAGGTATGTTTGGATGGATCCCGTTTTTAGTAGCTGATATCGGCGCCATCGGTACTTCGGCATGGTCGGATAAAATGGTGAGAAAGGGGATAAAGCCGCTAAAAGCACGAAAGATTATGCTGTCATCTGTAGCTGTTCTTGCTCCCCTGTGTTGTTTAACAACCTATGTGCATAATCCTTATCTTACGATTTTGATTTTTGCGCTAGTAGCGGTAGCCTGTTTAAGCTGGCTTTTTACCGTTAGTGTGGTTATTGCCGAAGCGTTTCCAGTCAAGAATGTAGCGTCTGTACTAGGGATAGCGGGAGGATTTGGTGCTTTGGGGGCTGTTCTTTTTAATTATTTCGTCGGACAAATGATGGGATCTGTTGATGCAGGTACCATATTCGTTGCGATGGCTTTTATGCATCCATTAGCCGTCTTGGTATTGTGGACGATGGTCAAAAAGGAAGCTCCTACAGGTAAAATCGATAGAAGTTAATTGAAATAAAAACCTAATAGATAGCATAATAAATGTATAATATGGAAAAGCTAAAAACAATCATGGAGCCGGCGAGGCAAACACCGGTGAGAATGGAAGTAGACGTATTAGTTGTAGGTGGAGGACCTGCAGGTATAATAGCTGCGCAAGCAGCTTCTGGAGAAGGTGTGCGTGTAGCTTTAATAGATAACCGAAGTTTTGTAGGCGGAAATATGACCATCGGTTTGCCTATCTTGGGTTTTTTGGGACAAAAAGGAAACCAGATTATTAAGGGATTGCCCCAGCGATTTATTGACCGGCTGAAGGAAGTAGATGCAGCATCTGAACATAGACCGTGTCCGTTGCATATGAGTTTGACATTGGTAGAACCGGAAGCAGTAAAAAATATAGGGCTAAAAGTATTGGAGGAGGCGGGGGTTAAGGTGTTGCTCTACGTTTTTTCTGCTGGAGTGGTCATGGAGGGAGACGAATTAAAGGGTGTTATTATCGAAAGCAAATCTGGTAGAGAAGTGATTTTAGCAAAAACGATTATTGACTGTACGGGAGACGCTGATGTAGCCTTCCGAGCCGGTGTAGAATGCGATCAAGGCAATGAATCGGGGGGGGTACAGCCACCAACGTTAATGTTTTGTATGGGAGGGGTAGATACCGAGAAGCTACGTATGAGTATTGTTGAAGAGCCACGTACTTATTTAACCGATTTTATTCCTGCCGAATATTTTGGTCAAAACAATCAGTTTATCGTTGTAGGGTTGCGTAGTGTTATGCAAAAGGCGCGGGAGGCAGGCCTTAATTTGCCGGTAGAACGTACCATCTTGATTACAGGATTACGGGAAGGGGAGATTTGGGTAAATATGTCTCGAGTTAATGGTGTAGATGGTACCAATCCGGAGAGTCTCACCTTTGGAGAAATGGAAGGGCGTCGACAGGTACAGGAAATCCAACGCTACCTTAAAGGATTTGTACCTGGATTCGAGAAGGCTGTCTTTACAAAAATGGCTCCCTTTTTAGGTGTACGTGAAACTAGAAGAATTGTAGGTAATTATGTGTTGACAGCAGAGGATTTATTGAGTCAACGCCGTTTTGAAGATGCCATAGCAGTTGCTAGTTATCCTTTAGATATTCATCATCCTGAAGGAGGAGACTGTACATTAACTTGGTGCGGAGATAGTTATGATATCCCTTACCGTAGTCTGGTGCCTCAAAAGGTGAAGAACCTATTGGTGGCGGGTCGTTCAATTTCGACTACACATGAAGCGATGTCGGCTATACGTGTCATGGCTCCTTGTATGGCGATGGGAGAAGCAGCGGGTAGAGCGGCCAAATTAGCGGTCAAACATCAGGCTACACCGGGGGGCATTGACGTAGAGGAATTGCGAGCGGAATTGTTGAAGCATGGTGCTTATTTGGGGGAAGAAGAAAAAATAATAGGGTAATAGCATGAAAAAGAAGAACCTACACCACTCTCGGCGCATGTTCCTGCAATATGCGGGAACGGCTATGGTTTTACCTTTTTGGGGTGGAATAAAACTGGAAGCAAAAGATCTGTCTGTTGCAAAGGATAGCTTAAAAATTTTAACTTGTAATATCCGAGTAGATCTAGAAGATGATGCTAAAAAAGGAGTTGGGTGGAGCGATCGCCGTGAAGCTTGTTTGCATATTATAAAGCAGCGAGATGCAGATGTGATCGGCTTTCAGGAAGTCCTTAAGAACCAGTTCTTAGACCTGAAAGAAAACCTAAAAGAATATTGGGGGATTGGATTTGACGGGCCCGAAATGGATCGATATAGGACCGGTTATCACGGCATTGCTAAAAATCCTCTTTTTTTCAAAAAAAAGCGTTTCGAATTATTGGCTGCAGGTGGGTACTGGTTGTCAGAAACTCCGCTGGTAGCTGGCAGTATATCTTGGGGCTCGGCTCGTGCCAGAAATGCTTCGTGGGTGCGTCTATTGGATAAATCTACTGGGAAAGAATGTAGGATAATAAATTTACACCTAGATCATGTTAATAAAGAAGCTAAGCGTAAACAGATAGAAGTGGTGCTGGAGGAATCTGCTCAATATCCACCTGATTTTCCGCAAATTCTGGTAGGAGATTTTAATGCTTCTGCCGAGACGCCTGTCGTGCAAAGTGTATTCAAGTACGACTGGAAAGACTCCTATACAGAAATTAACGGCGACGGGGAACCAGGATATACGGTACACCTTTTTAAAGGGGATAAGTACGAAAAAAAAGATATCGGAAAAAAAATTGATTTCATTTTTACAAAAGGTGAACAAATAAAATCCATTGCATCCTCCATCATTAGAGATGCCTATAAAGATAGGTATCCTAGTGATCACTATTTTGTAGAAGCTACGTTGACTATCAGTCGGTGATGGGAAGAACAAACTTAATCACAATTATAAACCATGGGTGTGAATAATAGAATTTCTGAAAAAGCAGGGATACCTGCGCATTTAACCTGGGGATACTTAGGTGTTTTAATTTTCATGATGGGGGACGGTGTAGAGCAAGGCTGGTTAAGTCCTTATCTCATCGAGCATGGGATGAATATCCAGCAGTCGGCTTCCCTCTTTACCGTATACGGTATTACTATTGCCATTTCGTCTTGGTTTTCGGGAGTTTTGGCGGAGAGTTATGGGCCGCGTAAGGCAATGCTTATAGGCTTACTCCTTTATATTATTGGAACCATAGGTTTTGTTGGTATAGGGATGGCAAAGCTGGACTATGGGGCGATGTTGTTTTTTTATGCAATCCGGGGCTTCGGATATCCATTGTTTGCCTATTCATTTATGGTGTGGGTTACCTATCGTACTCCACAGAATATGTTGGGAAGAGCGGTTGGTTGGTTTTGGTTTGTTTTCACAGGAGGATTAAATGTGCTTGGTGCCTATTATTCTAGTTGGGCAATAGGGCGTTTAGGTTATGAAAACACGTTGTGGAGTTCGATATTTTGGGTTTTGATAGGAGCATTTTTCGCTTTGGTGCTCAATAAAGATAAATTCGAAACAAAAGCTTCCAAAGGGTCGAAATGGAAAGAATTAGCCAATGGACTTACCATTGTTAAAAAAGAACCTAAGGTATTGCTGGGCGGGATTGTGCGTGTAATCAATACAACAGCACAGTTTGCTTTTCCAGTATTTCTTCCTTTGTATATGGCAGAACATGGCTTTACCACAAAAGAATGGCTGCAAATATGGGGAACGATTTTCACAAGTAACATCATCTTCAATTTGATTTTTGGTTTTGTAGGCGATCGGATGGGCTGGCAGAACACGATCATGTGGTTTGGTGGCGTAGGCTGTGCTATCACCACTATTTTATTTTATTATTCACCGATATGGTTTGGTGGCAGTTACTGGGCAGTTATGGCGGCAGGTGTAGCATGGGGTGCGCTGTTGGCTGGCTATGTGCCTTTATCGGCTTTGGTACCTTCATTGGTCAAGGAAGATAAGGGAGCGGCAATGGCTATTTTGAATTTAGGCGCTGGTCTCCCTGTATTTGTAGGACCGGCACTGGTCGGTGTGCTGATTGGTACGATAGGTAGTGCAGGCGTCATCTGGGTATTGGCGGGGCTTTATGTATTGAGCGCGGTCTTGACCAAATTTATCACCATAGATAAAATAGCGGAATTGAAAGAAATCAAAGAAATTATATAAAATAATAAGATTAAACACTAGCGAATAATGATGAAAGTATTACTTACAGCGCCTTATGAGAATGAAAAGGCGTTGAGAGAACTAGAGGGGTTATTTGATGAAGTCATCTATAGGTCATGGAAGCCCCATGGGCGGGCATATAATCCAACGGAATTGAAAGTGTTATTGGAAGAAACAAAAGCAGACGCATTGATATCCGAACATGATGAAATTACAGCAGATGTTTTACGTGCTAATCCACAGCTAAAATTTGTAGGTATCTGCCGAGGCACACCTTCCAACATCGATTTGGACGTAGCTACTGAGCTAGGGATTCCGGTTTTCAATACACCGGCAAGAAATGCACAGGCGGTGGCCGAGATGTTTATTGCTAATGTGATTACGCTTATGCGAAATACATTGCCAGCAATTGATTGGCTAGAGGGCAAGAATTGGGGCGAGGGGGCGCATACCTCGTATCTACAGTTTAAAGGAAATGAGTTGGCGGGTAAAAAAGTTGGAATGGTCGGATTTGGAGCTGTAGGACAGTATACTGCACGAATGTTGTTAAATTTTCCAACAGAGGTTTTATACTTTGACCCTTATTACGAGGATCCTAATCCAGTATATAAAAAAGTGGGTCTAGACGAATTGTTTTCTGTTTGTGATGTGGTCGGAATCCATTTGCCGGTTACTGCAGAAACTCAAGGTATGATTGATAAAAAATATCTTTCCTTATTAAAGAAAGACGCCATTTTTGTGAATACCGCGCGCGCAACTGTAGTAAATCGAGAAGATCTTTTGGGGTTGTTAGAAGCAGAGCAGATTCGTGGAGCTGTATTGGATGTGTTTTATCATGAACCTCCCGATGAGATAGATTACAAGATGATTCATCACAAAAATGTATTGGCAACACCTCATATTGCCGGAGCGACCCATGAGGTGGAAGATCACCACGCTTTTATTATGAACAACAATTTGCGAGCATTTTTTCATGAGGGCGATAAAACTATCAAACAGCTCGTAAATAAAGCGGTTTTAGAAAAACAAACAACAAACTGACTATGGCACAAAAAGAAGCGTATTTAATCGTCGATATAGGTACTGGTAATGCAAGGGTGGGCGTAGCAACGCCAGCAGGTGATATACTGGCCATAAAAAGAGAAAATGTACAGTACCATGCCGATGCTAATTATGAGGAATCCATTTATTTTAACCCAGAAGCGTTATGGCAGCAGATCTTAAAGTTGGCAGCGGAGGCGTTGTCGGATGCAGGAGAAGTCCTTATTAAGGCAATCACATCCACGAGCCAGCGTGAGGGAATTGTTGTGGTCGATAGAGAAGGATTATCCCTCTTGGGCATGCCCAATATCGATCATCGCGGTCGCAAGTGGGAGAAAGAGCTGACCCAAAAGGATCTGGTTTACGAACTGTCAGGACGTTATCCGACGTCCCTATTTTCTGTATATAAATTGATAGGTCTCCGTAATATATATCCCGATTTGTTTGAAAGGACGGCCTGTTTTATGAGTATTAGTGATTGGATACAGTTTAAGTTTTCAGGCATTACCTGTTATGAGCATTCACAGGCATCCGAAACATTGTTGTATGATGTTGAGCGGAAAAAGTGGTCTACAGAACTCATTGCGTTGTTTGACATTCCCAATGATATTTTCCCAACATTGAAACAATCCGGAACGGTATTGGGAAAAGTACTTTCAGACGTCTCTCAGATACTGCACATCTCAGCAGAAGCTGCTGTCGTAGTAGGTGGTGGAGATACACAGTTGGCCATACGCAGCATGGAGCCATCGACAAATGATGTTGTTATCGTCTCGGGGACAACGACACCTATCATTAAGATGGTGGAACGGTATGTTAAAGACAACCATCAACGTACGTGGACAAGTAGGCACATTGATGAATCACATTTTATTTTAGAGGCTAATGCTGGTGTTACGGGCTTGAACTATCAACGTTTAAAAGAGATTTTTTACCCGAATGAAGGTTATGATGTGATTGAACGGGAATTGGACAATACGAGTTATTCCCAGTGTGTAGCGTCTTTGGGATCGTTGATTGCCGATGAAGATGAACCACTGACGAAGGGCGGATTTATTTTTAATGCACCTGTCTCACATCAGCTTACGCGAGGGAGTTTCGTATTTTCTATTTTATGGGATATTGCCTGTTCTATTTATGAGAACTACAAATTTCTGTGCGATGTTTCGCAACATAAGGAAAGCTATATCTGGGCATGTGGCGGTGGAATAGAAAGTAAAAAGCTACGACAGTTTTTGGCGAACTTACTTGGTAAAAGCATTCGGATTCGGGCAACATATCGGCAGGCATCTGTTTTGGGTGGTGTTTTTGTCTGTAATGATGCGCTTGGAACAGATAATGCAACACCGGTGTTGCTGGATGAAACATTTCCGGAAAACCATGAGCAATTTGAACAGCTATATGTAGAGTGGAAGAATGCCCGTAAAACCTTTAAACAACTCATATCCTAACATGCAAGTATACTTTATAGGGATAGATATTGGAACACAAGGAGCAAGGGTTATTCTTGTTGATCAGCAGGGGATGTTAGTCGCTTCTGCTTCCCGTTCTTTTGTGTTAGATGAGCGTTCGCGGGAAGAGCAGTCACCTACCATCTGGTGGAATGCTTGTGAGAAGCTTCTTGACGAAATCTTGAATGGACTGTCAGCAGATTTTGATAAGTCAGCCATACAGGCTGTATCCGTTACCTCGACGTCCGGTACGGTTATTCCTTTGGACGTAAATAACCAGCCGCTTCATAATGCTATTATGTATAGCGATGGAAGGTCTGCTGAACAAGGAAAACGTATTCAGAAAATAGCCTTGAGACACGTGAAAGATGGTTATACCGGATTTAATGCCTCCAGCGGTATCAGTAAGATACTCTGGTTTATGGAGCGTTATCCCGAACAGAGAGGTCGTATTGCCCTATGGATCCACGCATCGGATTATATAGTAGGCAAATTATCTAATATTTATAACACAACAGATTATACGAATGCATTGAAATCGGGGTATGATGTCGCCGATTTAAAATGGCCGACGTATATAATCGATGAATTGGGGTTGAAAAAAGAATGGCTGCAGAAAGTGGTTCCATCGGGTACGGTGGTTGGACTGTTGCAAGAAGGTTTAGCTACCCGTTGGGGACTCAAAAAGATAAAGGTAGTCGTTGGGATGACAGACGGTTGCGCGAGTCAGGTGGCATCTGGTGCGGTTAAGCCGGGCGATTGGAATACGACTATCGGTACTACGTTAGTCATTAAAGGTGTAACACGAAACCAAGTAATTGACCCTTTGGGACGGTTATATAGCCATCGACACCCCGAAGGGTATTGGATGCCGGGTGGTGCAAGCAATACGGGTGCAGATTGGATTACCGTTGATTTTTCTTCGGATATATTACAATGGAACCGAGCGGCGGAGAAATTGATACCCACGGGTAAAATTGCCTGGCCGTTGCTGCAAGAGGGCGAACGCTATCCGCTAATGGCACCACAAGCACGGGCGATTGCGCCGGAACAAGTATCTAAATCAGAATTGTATGCTGCGAACTTAGAAGGCGTAGCTTGTATTGAGCGGCTTGCCTATGAAATTATTGAAGAACTATCCGGTGAGAAAGTTGCTGCGGTGTATGCTGCCGGAGGTGGTAGCAATAGTGAGGTATGGTTAAAGATAAGAGCTGCTGTATTGAACGTACCTATCTATAAATGTAAAGCCGCAAGCGGTGCATTAGGTGCAGCAATCATGGCAGCTTCAAAGACCTATTATTCATCCGTCACGGAAGCAGTTTCCCACATGACCATTATGGAAAAGGAGATTTTTCCTGATATGGAACTAGTGGCTCAGTATGAAACACAATATCAACAATTCAAAGAGGAACTTAAGACATTAAATTATTTATAGATGGTTACAATTTGTTTGCTCAGACATGGCGAAACATCATTCAATGCCGACGGAAACAGATACTGTGGTCGAACGGATGTTGAACTAACGGCAAAGGGAATTTCCCAAGCGAAGAAAATGTATGAATTGTTAGAAGAATACTGTTTTGATGCCGTTTATTCTTCTTCATTGCAAAGAGCCCGAAAAACGGCGGAGATTGCCTCAGGTAATGCCAAAAAAGTTTTAGTTGATGACCGTTTGATAGAGGTTGACTTTGGGGAATGGGAAGGTTTACGTCCGGATGAATTTCAAACAAAAGACCCGGAATCTTGGGCAAACTGGATGGCAGCACCTGAACGGTTCGCAGCAGGAAGAACTGGAGAAACCGCTATGCAGGTGATTTCTCGACTGCAATCCTTCTATGACGATTTGATAGAGAGATATAGTGGTAAAACCGTTTTGGTCATTGGGCATAATGGAGTGAACCGATTGTTTTTAGCGAGCCAATTAGGGATGCCGTTAAAAAACTATAGACGCTTGGTTCAAGAAAATTCGGCACTGACATTACTTACTTTATCACAACATCAAGGTTGCCAATTGCTAAAATTAAACGCTTAAATAAATAGGTTTATCCATTAACAAATTTATTATGAAACCGATCCCAACATTGTCGGGAGAGCTCTCATCAACAAATAAAAGAAAAATAATTAGATGAAAACCATTCTACATCCTATTGCGCTCTGCTTCTTATGTATATTAACTGCCTCTTCTGTAACAGCACAGAAACTCCATAAACTGAATTTTAGCAATGTAGAGGAGATGTACTCGTACTTTAAGTATGCGCCCGGCAAAAAAATTATTAGTGGTCATCGTGGAACAATGGAGAGGGGACTTCCTGAAAACTCCGTGGCCGCTATGAAGGAGGTGTTGAAATATACTCCCGCTATTTTCGAGATAGATCCACGTTTGTCCAAAGACGGTGTGCCGATTATGGTGCATGATGCAACCTTAGATCGCACTACGACAGGGACCGGGAAAGTTGCTGATTATACTTGGAAAGAACTTAAAAAATTACGGTTGAAAGACCGTCAGGGTAATCCCACTAAATATCGTATCAACACGTTAGACGAAATGATTAAGTGGGCGAAAGGAAAGACCGTCCTCAATCTAGATAAAAAAGATTTGCCTTTGGAGGTAACAGCTGAAATAATTCGAAAGCATAATGCCTATAAATGGGTATGGGTTACGGTGCATAACGTAGAACAAGCGAGATTTTATTTAGACAAAAATCCCAATCAATACCTATCTATGCACATAAAGGATAAAAAGGCTTTGGAGGAATTTAAAGCTTCCAGATTGCCCTATGATAGAATGATTGTCTATATCGGACCTGAAATAAAAGAAGCTAACCAGACGATGTATGAATTCTTTAAATCCAAAGGTGTGATGTGCATGATATCGACTGCGCCAACGTATGATAAGCTACCAACAAAAGAAGAGCGGGCAGAGAAATATCGTGCGGTATTTAACGACGGCGCTACGGTGTTGGAGTCTGATTTACCTATTGAGGTGAGTGAGGCGATAAAATAATGGAAATATTGAATATTCGTTATTGAAATTCATTACTGATAACAAAAGATAGTAGGTGCAAATAATTATAATTTTGTATTCTTAAAAGAAAGATGAATCTATAATTGCGATAACGTTTGTGCAATTCTGCTACAAAACAATTATAAACATATAAATACCAAATATTGATGTCAAAATCGCGAATTATTGTTATAGGGAGTTCCAATATTGATATGGTTATCCGCACAGATTGTTTCCCGAAGCCGGGAGAAACAATCTTAGGTGGGGACTTTTTTATGAACCAAGGGGGAAAGGGTGCCAATCAAGCGGTCGCAGCTGCTAGATTGGGCGGTGATGTCCTTTTTGTGTCGAGTGTCGGTAATGATATTTTTGGAAAAATGACTTTACAGTCGCTACAACAGGAGGGTGTGGATGTAGAATACATCCGTATAGATAGTGGAAGTCCTTCGGGCATAGCGATCATCACAGTAGATCGCAATGGTGAAAACAATATTGTGGTCGCTCCCGGAGCTAATAGCACGTTGTCCCCGACAGATATACAGCGTGTTGAGCATTTGATCGAGGAAGGAAGCTTTATGCTGATGCAATTGGAGATTCCAATCCAAACTGTAGAATATGTAGTGTCTAAAACTATAAATAGAGGCGCAAAAGTTATTTTAAATCCGGCACCTGCACAAGACTTGTCGCAACTCCTATTATCACAGATTTATCTGCTTACACCCAATGAGGAAGAAGCGTCCCTTCTGAGTGGTATATCCGTACATGATGTATCTTCTGCACGAGAAGCAGCAAGAAATTTAACCGAAAGAGGGGTACAGAATGTGATTATCACGATGGGAGCCAAAGGTGCGCTGGCTCTATATGAGGGAGAATATATATATATGGAAGCTCAAAAAGTCACCGCTTTGGATACGACAGCTGCGGGAGATGTATTTAACGGTGCATTGTTTGTAGCCTTGAACGGAGGAAAGTCTATTAGGGAAGCTTTGAAGTTTGCAGGCCAAGCGTCGGCTATAGCTGTTACTCGTTTAGGTGCGCAATCGTCGTCGCCATATTTGGACGAAATAGAGAACCGTTACTAATTATACAAACAATCTAAGTATTAATTATGTTTATCGTACACGATTATTTTCAAGCAGTATTTTTCTGTGTTATCACGATGCTCTGTTGGGGATCATGGGCTAATACACAGAAACTTGCCAGCAAGAATTGGCGTTTTGAATTGTTTTATTGGGATTATGTGTTGGGCATTATGATCTTTTCATTGCTTAGTGCATTTACCTTTGGGAGCATCGGACAGGAAGGAAGGGGCTTTGTGGCAGATTTGCAACAGGCTGAATGGGGGAACATACGAAGTGCGATCATCGGAGGTATCGTCTTCAATGCCGGCAATATCCTGCTTTCGGCTGCAATTGCTATTGCCGGGATGTCGGTGGCTTTCCCGGTTGGCGTGGGTATAGCGCTGGTGCTTGGGGTGTTGATCAACTATATGACGGCACCAAAAGGAGATCCTGTTTTGCTGTTTGTCGGTGTAGCGTTGGTCATGGTCGCTATATTGGTCAATGCCTGGGCTTATAAACTAAAAAGTGCAGGTACGACTGACAAAGCCAATACCAAGGGTATAGTGCTTGCTGTATTGGCAGGTATACTGATGGCTTTCTTTTATCGATTTATCGCGGCTTCGATGGATCTGGAAAACTTTGTATCGCCTGAACTCGGAAAGATGACACCCTATACGGCTGTTTTTATATTTTCAGTGGGAATATTGCTCAGCAATTTGCTTTTTAACACTATTCTAATCAATCGTCCTTTTGTCGGTAATCCGACGAGCTACGCAACTTACTTCAAAGGTGGATTTGGCACGCACCTGACGGGGATATTGGGCGGTATAATCTGGGGGGTGGGCAATTCACTCAACCTAATTGCAGCGGGTAAGGCCGGCCCGGCTATTTCATACGGACTGGGACAAGGAGCCACGTTAGTTGCAGCGCTGTGGGGTGTGTTTATTTGGAAAGAATTTAAGGATTCACCGATCAATGTGAACGGTAAGCTGGCGATGATGTTTCTGTTATTTTTAGTAGGATTGGGACTGATTATCGCAGCGGGACAATAATAAGTAGTATAAAAAATATGAGAATGAAAAATATTGTATTAGCAGTTTTTATTTTACTTGGACAGGATGCATTTTCCCAACACCATACCCATCCGTTCTATATGGAGGGCAAGTTTAAGGTTATTTTGGATACAGATATGGGAAATGATATTGACGATGCGTTGGCGTTGGATATGTTATACAAATATGCAGACCAGAGGAAAGTCAACTTATTGGCGATTATGAACAATAAACAATCGGATTACTCCACACGGTTTATTGACCTGATGTCTACCTGGTACGGTTATAAGAAGATTCCTATAGGCAGGATTGAAAAGGGTGTATTTATTAATGACTATGTAGATTATAGTAAGAATATGGTTGAGTATAACGATACAACCAAACTATACAAATATTCGATCGAAAGACATGACGAACTATTAGAGGCACATGAACTTTATAGAAAAATTCTGGCTAAGCAGAAAGATCAATCGGTAGTGGTTATATCGGTTGGTTTTTCTACCAACCTTGCCAGATTATTACAATCTAACCCGGATAAGCATTCTCCATTAAGTGGCCTGGAACTAGTAGCAAGAAAGGTGAAATACCTCTCGGTCATGGCAGGCTCATTCGGCGAACGGAAACGTGCAGAATTTAATGTGATCCATGATCGTCCTGCAGCACAGTATGTCATGGCTAATTGGCCCACAGGTATCGTGCTTTCACCATTTGAAGTAGGCACGAGTGTTATCTATCCAGCCACGACCATTGAGCAGGATTTTGATTGGACTGCCAACCATCCCCTAGTAGATGCCTACAAAAAGTATAGATCATTCCCCTACAATAGGCCAACCTGGGATCTCACCTCGGTATACTATGTTGTAGAACAAGAGGAAAATCTCTTAAATATCTCCAAATCAGGTACACTAAAAGTGGATGATGAGGGTTTTACCCATTTCTCGGAACAGACGAATGGCAAGCATTACGTTTTGTCTATCACTACCGATAATGCAAAATTGCTACAACGGTACTTTATTGACCTGATTAAGCAAAAACCAAAGCGATATCATAACTAACTATATATAAGATTTTTTTGTATTATTGTAAATAATAGATCAACTTAAACATATTATGCAGAATAAACTTCCAATTGTTTTATTAACCGTTTTTTTCCTAGCTTTTATAAATGTTCCAGCAGTAGTAGCCCAACAGAAAATTAAAATTTTATCCTACAATGTATTATACGGGCTACAAAAGGATTCCGTTGAAAACATAGAGAGGTATAAACAACTCATCAATGAACTACAACCCGATATCGTTGCAACACAAGAAATGAATGGTTGGACACAAAAAACATTGGAGGAGCTTGCTAAAAGCTATGGACATTCTTATGCGTTACAATCAAAAGAAACCGGATTTCCTGTTGCGTTAACGTCCAATACTCCGTTAGTAAATTTTAAGAAAATAACGGAAAATATGTGGCATGCCTATATTTACGCCAAAGTAAAAGGTCTCCATATCTTTGTTATTCATTTCTCGCCTTTCAGTTATCAGAAACGTTTGGAAGAAGTTACTGAGATTATTGCGCAGGCGGGCGAGCTACCGGCTGGCGAACCAATATTGATCATGGGTGATTTTAATGCTATGGCGGAATCGGATCGTGAGCAATATGGAGGAAACCTTGTGCAAACAATGCAAAAAAGCGAAGAAAAGCATGCACATATCCGTAATCTGAATAACGGACAAATTGATTATTCTGTCCTAAACAAGCTCAAAGAAGCAGGGTTTAGAGATTCATACAAGCTGTTGAACAAAGAGTTCATCAGCAGTTTACCTACCTTCAAAGATGGTAACGGAAAAATCACGCGAGCACCATCAGGCATACCAAGACGTATAGATTTTTTATGGTGCAATGATGCGGCGGCTAAGCGGGTAATAACTAGTACGATATTAAAAAACGCGCAAACACATTATATCTCTGATCATTATCCGGTATATGTGGAAATGACTGTTGAATAATTTCTTTATGTGCTTCGGTTTTTTCGCTTACTCCACTTCTTTTACTTCTACCCGAACCGCATATGAATTAGGTCGCACACCCCGTCCGTATTTAATTGCGTAATGTTTGGTAAACTCAGCACCGAAATATAAAATGGCCGCGGAGTAATATACAAAACTGAGCAAAATTATAATTGAACCAGCTGCCCCAAACGAGCTTGCGGTAACATTGGACGACAAATACCATGAAATAAGAGATTTCCCTAATAAAAAAAGTAGGGCGGTGAAGATTGCACCCCATAGTACATCACGGAAGCGCGTTCTAGCATCAGGAAGAAAAGCAAAAACACAAGCAAATAAGGTTGCGATAATAAAAAACGATACCCCTGTGTTAATTAGGTTAATCATTTGCAAATTGATGTTGGGGATATATTCACCTAAAAAATCACCCACTTTCCCCATTAAAAGTCCAATTACGCTACTAAGGATAAGAGATGCCATGAGAAGAAATCCCAAACCTAAAATCATAGAGAAAGAAAGAAGGCGATCCATAATGATTTTAAGCCACCCTTTTTTTGGTTTTACTTTGATTTGCCAGATTTCATTGATGGAGTTTTGGATATCGACAAAGATTGTGGTAGACGAAAAAATAAGCGTACCGATACCGATATAGAGACCGATACTGTTTTTACTCTCCAAAGATATTTTTTGAATGGCTGAGTCGAGCATGTTGGCGATATCAGGGCCGAAAAGCTGATTGAGTTCGGTCATAATTTCATCTCGAGCACCGTTTGGACCTTCCATCTGGCTACCATAAAAGAAACCCAAAGCCCAAATTAAAATTAATATCAAAGGGCCGATAGAAAACACCGTATAATAAGCTAACGAAGCACTTTTTTTAAAACATTTATCGTTGAGGAAACCATTGACTGCGTCGAATAGAAGCAGTCCAAACCCTTTTAGTTTTTGCCAAAGCGTTTCTTTCTCCATGCGTATAATTTTGTTTTTAATGTTCGTATAACCGGTTGATTATATCTTCCGTATTTTTTAGAATGATTTTTCTTTTCAGACTCAGCTTGGGAGTCAGTTCACCGTTGTCGATCGTCCATTCTTTGGGAAGAAGCTCAAATTTTTTTACTTTTTCCCACTGCCCAAAGCCAGTATTTAAGCGATCAATCTCCCGCTGGTATTTTTCGATGACCTGTGCATCCTTAACGATCTCTTCCTTCGAAACAAAAGATATACCTTTATGTTTGCACCATTTTTCCAATTCTTCGAAAGCAGGTACAATTAGTGCTGCAGGAAAACGCTGATTTTCGCCAATAACCATCACTTGCGCAATCAGTGTAGATTCCATCAGTTTGTTTTCCACTGCTTGCGGTGCCACATACTTACCGCCAGCGGTCTTAAACATTTCTTTTTTCCGATCAGTAATTTTAAGGAATCCATCTGAGGTAATCTCGCCAATATCGCCAGTATGCAAATAACCTTTTTCGTCAATTACTTCACGAGTGGCCTCTTCATTTTTATAATAGCCCGGACTTATGCTTGGACCTTTAACAAGGATCTCTCCGTCGTCTGCAATTTTCACATCTAGATTCTTCAATACCCGTCCGACGGTGCCAAATTTAACGTCGGTTCCCGCATGTGAGTTGACCGCTATAACAGGGGATGTTTCCGTTAGACCATAGCCTTCCAATACTTTGATGTCTGCTGCCCAAAAAATGCGACCCAATCGTTCTTGAAGAGCGGCACCGCCCGATATAATCAATTTGATGTTCCCGCCGAGTGCCTCTTTCCATTTAGCAAAAATAAGTTTGCGTGCAATACTCAGTTTAAACCGATAGAAAAAGCCGTTTTTTGGCGGTTCTTGAAACTGGTGTCCAAGTTCTACAGCCCAGAAAAATAAGGCTTTTTTAATACCCGTTAATGCCTTTCCCTTTTCAATTATCTTGTCGTATACTTTTTCTAGAACGCGAGGCACAGTCGTAAAAATCTGCGGTTTTACATCGTTGATATCGGCTACAATATTATCCAAGTTTTCCGCATAATAAACTTGGATGCCTTTGGAAAGATAAAGATATACCACCATCCGCTCAAAAATGTGGCATAAGGGCAAAAAACTTAGTGCTTTGGTCGTATCTTTCGGAACAAGATATTGGCAGGCTTCCACGTTGCTGAGAATGTTTTTATGCGTCAAGAGTACACCTTTCGGTTTTCCAGTTGTGCCGGAAGTATAGATGAGTGTGAGCAAATCATCACTTTGCACAGCATCCTTATAAGGTTGCAGATCGGTATCTTTTGATGCACCTAGATCGATGAGGTCTTGGTAGCATGGTTTGCCCAGTACGTCATCGAAAGTATATATCTCTATGGACAATTGCTGTTCTTGTATAGCCTGTCCCGCTTTTAGAGCGAGCTCCGCATTACTTGCAAAAAGCAATTTCACTTCTGCATTATTGAGGATAAAAGAAAGATCTTGCGCCGATAGTGTGGGATACAACGGAACAATAGCAATTCCAAGCTGGTTACAGGCGAAGTCTACAATATTCCATTCAGGACGGTTTCCCGACATTAGGGCGACTTTATCTCCTTTTTTCAACCCCTTGGAAAGAAGAGCTTTGCTGAGATTGTTGGTAAGCGCTATAAAGCGCTCGCTGGAGTAAAGTTGCCATTCTCCATCCTTTTTCCCTGCAACCATACAGGTGTTGGCGTTCACGGATACACATCCGTCTAGAATATCAAACAATCTATTTAGCTGACTCATATATCGCTCCTATTATGAGGTTTACAATCTTGTATTCCTATACTAAGATAATGTTTTTACGAGAAAAGTGCGAATATCATACCAAAAATATCAGACAAATGATAACAGAATTTAACTTTTGAACGTTTAAATAAAATATTACTTTTGGTGAACGTAAAACTTAGTACAGTATTCATGAAGAAAGCAAATTGGCTGTTATTGACATTAGGAATTATTTTATTTTCATTTGATACATCATGGGCACAATTGGATAGCCAACATGCTGTGGGTGGACGCTTTGGAAGTGCCACGGGTTTTAGTTACCGCTATACGTTAGCAGATGATCGAGCTGTGGAGGGAATCCTTAGTATACAGAGCAATTCTAAATCAAGACGGTTCCGACTGGTTGGACTTTATCAATATCATAGACCTTTGGCAGAAAACTTTACTTGGTTCTATGGATTTGGCGGTAGCGTAGGGAGTTTTCGTTACAAATCTGAGGTCATTCAGACAACAAATCCGGATGGCTCCGTCACAACGAGACGTACCGATCCAAAATCGGAGCTAGCGTTGAGTATAGATGGTATAGTGGGAATAGAATACAATATTCCGACGACACCACTTTCCGTTTCGCTGGACGTTAAACCTTATTTCGACTTTTTGCAGGAGAGTTCGATCAAGTTGATAGATCCTTTTGGCCTGACTATTCGATATAAATTTTAATAGGATACCGAGAGCCAGATCTCGCCTATGTTCTTTTCAGTAGGTGTTGCATCTGGCTTTTCTCGAATACTCCATTGCTGTCTGGTCGAACGGCGAAGTGGAGTATGTATGGTACGTATTAATCCGTCTCTGGAAATCAATACGTCAATAATTTCATCTATTTGACCATTTTGCAGGATAAGCTCCAATTCTTTGCCAGCAATGTCTAGCCTGTTTCCATTGATGGCAATCAGTTCATCGTCAACATTTAACCCAGCATCCCAAGCAGCTGAACCACGCTCTACATTTTTAATGACTATTCGTCCGTCTTGGTTTGCTATTTTGATTCCTAAAGACAGTTCTTGCCTGTCACGATTTAAATCAATCAATTCATATCCAACACGGTTGAAATACATATTATAGTCAAGTTCCTCCGTACTATGTGCTGCTTTGAAAATCGCCGAGAGATCTACACCTGTTACCGTCTCTGCCAACGCTTGAAACTCTTTCTCTTCGAAGCCTCTGTTTTCCTTTTTATAAAACGAGTGATAAGCAGCTCGAAGCACGTCATCCAGTCGTTTTGTACCCTGTGTTTCTGCCAGAATATAAAGATCTAGTGCAACGGCTAGCATCGCGCCCTTGTTATAGTAGGATATACTTGTATTTGCGGAGTTTTCATCGGGTCTATAATGTTTTATCCATGCATCAAAACTGGCTAAAGCAGCAGATTGGACACGGTAACCCGGACGATTATATACTTGGTTGAAATCATTAACTAGCATATCAAGGTATTCCTGTACGGAGAAGAAGCCGCATCGTCGGATGATGAGATTGTCGTAGTATGAGGTGAATCCCTCCATTATCCAAAGGCCTGTAGTATAGTTCTCTTCATCGTAATTGAACGGTCCTAATTCTTTTGGACGAAGCCGTTTTACATTCCAAAGATGAAAATACTCGTGAGCTACGAGGCATAGGAAGTTTTTATAAGCGTTAGGCACTTGATATGCATTTCGGCTAGCCCCCAACACCGTAGAGTTGAGGTGTTCTAATCCACCACCACCCGTTTGATAGTTATGGGTAATAAAAACATAATTTGTATTTGGATTTTCTCCCCATATTGCCGTCTCTTCTTCTACTATCTTTGTTATATCAGATGTCAATTGTTGTTTGTCGTAATTTCCACCCCCCACCATGGCAAACTCATGTGGCACACCTGCTGCTTCGAAATGCCATATATCTTGATTTCCAATTTCGATAGGAGAATCATACAGCGTATCAAAGTTTTCCGCGTAAAAGATGTGTTCATGGGTAGCCGTTTTTGGTAAGCCTGTTGAAATGTGGTGCCATTTCTCTGGAAGTATAATCGCTAAAGTGCAGGGAAGATCGATATGATTTTTTATATACATGAAGGTAGCCGCTGGGCTAAGAAATGCGCGGTCTACATTGATCATATTTGTTCTCACGGATATTTCGAAACCATATACCCGATATCGTATTTTAATATGGTTAGATGGACTTTGTACACGCCATGTATTTTTAGAAATCTTCATGCAATGGATACGGTCTGCAGTTGCAAAAGCTTCAACAAGTTCCACATGACGTTCGTATTCGCGGATCAGGTAGGAGCCTGGTGTCCATACAGGCATACCAAAGTCCAGTGTCGTCCCGGTGAAATCACTAATATCCATTTCAATTTCTACATAGTGCGTTTGAGGTTCCGTAAACGAGATGGTAAAATGTATGCGAGGATTTGACATGATCTGCTGATTTTATCGCAAAGCTACACAGATTGAAGCAAAGCTTCAAAAGTATTTTATACACGAAAAATTGTTATCTTTGGGATGCACAATATAAATTTAAACAGCATATATGATTTTAGTTGCAGATAGTGGTTCTTCCAGTTCTGATTGGATGCTTAATTTGCCAGACAGTGCACCTTTATCTTTTCGTACAAAAGGATTGAATCCATTTTTTGTAAATGAGAAAGAAATTGCCCGGGTAATGCAGGAAGTTCCTGAAATATTGCCCTATGCGAGCGAAATTCATGAAGTTTATTTTTTTGGAGCCGGATGTGTCACACCCGATAGACGGGAGATCGTTTCCAATGCACTGACGGAAATTTTTCCAACCGCATTTATTTCTGTTGAAAGTGATATGTTAGGATGTGCCTATGCTACCTGCGGACACAATAAAGGGTATGTTTGTACGATAGGTACAGGGTCAGATATAGGCTATTACGATGGTGAAGAATTGCATCCAAGTGTACATGGAGTGGGATATGTGCTAGGCGATGAGGGATCGGGCGCTTGGTTAGGGAAGCGGCTTATCGTAGATTTCCTTTACGAGAAGATGCCGAAAGACCTAACTAAAAAATTCGCAGAGAAATATCGTGTCAATAAAGATATCGTCATAAAAAATGTATATCAAAAAGACCGTCCCAATGCCTATCTGGCATCCTTTGTAGAATTCATGGCCGAAAATAGATTGCATCCCTATATCGACGCGTTGTTAAAAAATGGATTTGATGAATTTATCCGTACGCATGTTATTACATATCCAGACTTTTGGGAGTATAAAGTTAACTTTGTAGGCGGTATTGCCTACCATTTTGATTTACAGTTACGTGAAGTATGCGAGGTATTGGGTGTTCGTGTAGGATCGATTTTAAGTAATCCGATAGAACAATTATTCCATTTTGTTGTTGAAAGAGAAACAAAACTGATCATTAAGTGAAGAAGGGAGAATAAATTAGATACAGATGAAAATAATAGCGAGTATAATATTATGGGCTTCGATGATGTCCCCGACGGCGTCGATTTATGATTTCAGTTTCACATCCATCGATGGCAGAGAAGTGAAGATGTCGGAATTTAGGGGCAAAAATATATTAATTGTCAATACGGCTTCAAAATGTGGCTTCACCAAGCAATATAAAGATTTACAGGCTATGCATGAGCAGTATGGTCACAATTTGGTGATTATCGGTTTCCCATCTGATAACTTCGGCGGGCAGGAACTTGATAGTAATGCGGAAATCCAAGATTTCTGTGAAAAAAATTACGGGGTCACTTTTTTATTGTCTGAAAAAATTAATGTGAAAGGGAAGGATATCAATCCCTTGTTTAAGTTTTTGACTACACAGGAAAATCCTGATTTTACAGGAGATATTAAATGGAATTTTGAGAAGTTTTTGATCAATAAAGATGGGAAGTTAACACATCGCTATCGCTCTCGTACGAACCCATTGGACAAAGCGATTACTAGTAATTTATAGGTTTTCGTCCCGTAATCCAAAATAGCATGTACGGCAACGTGGCTCATAGTTGTTTTTCTCCCCTAGAAGTATACGATCTTCACTTGTTGTTATCCGGTAGGAATAGGTCGCGGGTGCACCACACTGCACACAGACAGCGTATACCTTCGTAACATGTTCAGCCATTGCCATGAGGGCCGGAACAGGGCCGAAAGGAAGTCCCTTATAATCCATGTCTAATCCCGCTACAATGACGCGGATACCTCTATTGGCCAGCTGCACACAAACGTGCGGAAGTTCATCATCAAAAAATTGAGCCTCATCAATACCAACAACCTTTGTTTCATTGCTCAATAGTAAAATGGCCGAGGAATGTGCGATCGGTATTGACGGAATGCTGTTACTATCGTGCGATACAATGGCATGATCGGCGTAACGAATGTCCATGGCCGGCTTAAATATCTCTATGGGCAGCTTAGCAAATTGTGCTCTTTTCATCCGTCGGATCAGCTCTTCCGTTTTACCGGAAAACATAGAGCCACAGATGACCTCTATGCTGCCTGCTTGTTTATTCTTTTGGATAAAACTATGTTCGGAAAATAGCATGGGATTCTTTAAATTATTCTTCCCTATAATCTGTGCTAATATCGAAATTATATCTTAAATTTGAGTGTTCTATATCAAAAAACGAGGTGTAAAAATGGCATATACAAAGGAATCTATATTTTCAAAAGTAGGGGAACTGTTGGTGGAGATTAACGATGATTATACAATATTATCAGATAAAAATATAGTAGAATCAGATGAAGTTTTGTTATTATTGGAAGCAAAGGCTAAATTTTTAACGAGCCATATCGAGGTACTACGAAAATTAACGGCAACGACAGGAGGGGAGGGGGAGATTCAGGAAGTCCCATCGATAGAAGAGCAACAGTCAGAAGTGGACGCTGTAGAAGCAGTTCAGAACGACCAGAGACAAAGTAGTGGCGAATCTGGTTCAATAGATGAAAAACCTCGGGTTGCCGAACAAACACAGACGGAGGTACCTCCATTAGAAGAAAATCCGCAGCATATTGCGGCAGACGAAGAGGAGCCGTTGGCACCACAAATACAATCGACACCTATTGAAAAAGGAGAGCAACCTCATCAAGTAGCAGAGGAGCCCGAAAGCTTCAGGCAGGAAGAAATTAAGTTTCAACAAGAGCCCGTTGAAGACTCGAAACCGGAGGTCGTTGTTAACGAAGTTGTAGAAAAACCCAAGGAAATTGTATTGGAAGAAAGCCAAAGTATACCGGATACTGAGGAAGAGAAACCGACACGTCCATTGACATTGAATGAAATTCTTCAACAGCAACGTAAAACAGGAGCAATCACACCAACAGCCGTATCGGGATCGACATCCTCGGCTCCGACAGGAGGGGATAAAGATAAAATAGTGGATCTGAAGTCTTCCATCAGTCTGAATGACAAACTGTTGTTTATTAAAGATTTATTTAATGGTTACTCGCTGGCATATAGTGAAGCAATTGAACTTTTGAATCGATATGCTACTTTTGCGGAAGCGGATACTTTTTTACAGACAAATTACGCATTGAAAAATAACTGGGCAGATAAACCACAAACAGTAGAGAAACTATATGCAATTTTGCGAAAAAAATTTATGTTTTAGAAAAAATAGATATAGCATAAAAAAAGGGCAATACGCCCTTTTTTTATGCTATATCGAACTGAACCCAATCCGTTCCTTTTCGTCCGTAAATAAAATATTTTGGTTGTACAATCTCTGCACATATTTCTAAATCATGTAGAAAATCGTTGCTCTCCATTCCAAAATTTCTTTTTTGAATAATATATACATTATTTGATTGTACGGCGTCCGTTCTACTTAATATTTCGTCTAAAAGAAGAGCGGGTACATCTGTATAGAGTTTGTCGTTTTCTTGAACAATGAATAATAAGGATGGATTATCGTATTTCTCTGTAAGCAGTTTTCCTCCTGCAATAGCTATGCTATCCCCAAGTTGTTCATTAAATAGGGGTTGAAAACCTGTTTGCTGTTCCAATATAAGAACCGAAGGGCGTTGATCTTCGGGAATGAATTTAAGTTTGTGTATGAGGATATTGATCTCTTCATCCAAATGTTCAGCCAAATTCGGCTGAGTTTGTTGCATATTTTTAAGTAACGTATTATAAAAGTTAAGATTTTGCATGTATGTTACGCTCATTAAGTTGCTGTAAAGTTAAGTTTTTGTTTGTTCTTTTTTGTCCCTATGTCATAGGTTTCGTAAATTGCATCATAAAAACGAGGGATAGATTATGTTTGACAAGTTGTTTCAGGCGCAGCAAAAGGCCGAAGAAGTAAAAAAGCGTTTAGATAGTATTTCTGTTTTTGGAGAAACAGAAGGTGGTAAAGTGAGAGTCGTAGCTTCGGCTAGTAAAGAAATAAGAGAAGTTACCATTGATGACGAGTTTCTTAAGCAGCTCGACGATAAAGAGGAATTGGAGGAACTGCTGGTCGTCGCATTGAATAAAGCTTTGCAGCAAGCAGAAAACGTTAGCCAGGCGGAAATGCAAGTCGTGTCACAAGATTTACTTGGCGGTCTTGGCGGCTTGGGAAATTTATTTGGGAAATAGAGATTGGAGACCGGAAACTAGAGATTAGCAATAAGCTCTGATTACGAATTACGAATATCTAAAAAGAAATGGAAGTTACTTATTATGGACAGTCATGTGCCGCGTTTGATTTCAACGGAAGTAAAGTATTGTTAGATCCTTTTATTACGTATAATCCGTTGGCAAAAGATATTGATGTCAACGTTTTAAAACCTGATTATATTTTTTTAACGCACTGCCATGAAGACCATGTGGCAGACATGAAAAATATTCAATCGAATAGCGGTGCCACGGTTGTGGCCGTTGTGGAGACTGCAGCGTGGGTGAGAAAACAAGGGGTGCCGGACGACAAAGTTATAGAATATAATTTTGGTGGTACGCTTTCTTTACCTTTTGGAAAGGTAAAAATGGTTTATGCGCTGCATACCAACAGTACACCCGAGGGAGATTATGCAGGTGTGCCAGTAGGGTATGTGTTTTTTGTGAGTGATAAGAAAATCTATTTTGCAGGGGATACGGCTTTAACGTTGGAGATGAAGTTATTGGAAGATTTACAACTAGATTGGGCGTTTCTGCCTATTGGCGGGCATTATACAATGGACGTTGACGATGCTATTAAAGCTGCCCAATTTGTAAATTGCAAAAATATTATTGGAGTGCATTATAATACTTTCCCGCCTATTCATATCGATATGGAAGAGGCTAAGCAGAAATTTGAAGCAAACGGATTGCATTTGCACTTGCCGAAAATTGGTGAATCGATCGCATTATAAAGACATAGAGACGGGCAATTGCTCGTCTCTACAAAAAATATTATTAATTCTTCGTTGCTCTATTGATGTGGTATACCACCAAATCATCTATTGGCGAGCGTATGATCTTACCAACTTCCATTCCATAGCGCTTAGCTGTCTCTTCTAAAACATTGCGGAAATTATAGGCCACAGAACCAATACAATTGAAAGTATGCTTCTGATAATCGGGGTATTTGCTAACTAGATTCTTAAAGAATGTATCAAAAGCCTCTTCCACTATACCGCGTGTATACTCGATATTGACGTTGTTATCATATACAAATTTGCTGAAACTAGCACAGAACCGATTAGCTAGGGGTTTTGTATAAACGTTGTCCATGATTTCATCAGGGGTTAGTTTATATGTTTCAAAAAACAATTTTTCAACCGCTTCTGGCATGAGCCCACGGATAAAGTCTGTTAGCAATTTCTTTCCTATAAAACTTCCGCTCCCTTCGTCTCCTAATATATATGCAGCAGAATCAATGTTATGGGTTATTTTCTCTCCGTCATAGATACATGTGTTGGTGCCCGTTCCCAAAATCGCCGCGAAACCGGGTTGATCCGCAAGTAATGCGCGTGCGGCGGCAAGCAGATCGTGACCAACTTCTACCTTGGCATTCGGAAATACTTTTTGCATCGCCATTTCGACAATTTTAGCTTTCTCCTCGTTATGTACCCCCGCTCCGTAATAATTTACTTCGGTAATCTTTTCGAAAGGCAAATCACTGGGTAGTCCTTTTTTTAGTGAATTAACAATATACTCACTGTCGACAAAATAGGGGTTATAACCCTCTGTGTTGAAGTATATCTTTTTGTTTGAGTCATCTAACAAACACCAGTTTGTTTTTGTCGATCCTCCGTCCGCAATGATTATCATTATAGATTTGGTTTTATTGTGTTATGTTTTT
>PJTZ01000121.1_pt1 | contig 62073 bp, 54 predicted proteins | sample 1512131 | NCBI WGS metagenome assembly PJTZ01 (sample SAMN08177679, study PRJNA422409) | Soil metagenome, whole genome shotgun sequencing project. | reverse complement strand
CTCGCGGACAAGCTTCATTTTTTTTCCTGTTATTGGGCTGTTCATTGTTACTTGTCTTTAAAGGGATATGTCATAGAATGTTCTGCAATGTGAAAGGATATACAAATGACTGAACTGCTCGTCCATCGGTCCTTCGCAATAATCGGCTACTTTAATGGACTCGATTACTTTTCTCCTATCGCTTGGTGACATTTCCAGATCTAGTAATGTCTGTGCGTTCTTTGGGCGGTTTCTATATAACACCCCAAATATCTTGTATTTGACAAAAAATTCGCTTAAGAAATGTTCAACTTCATTCTTTGTAGCCAAAGTGTTATCTATTTAGAAACAAACATCAACCTATACCTCCTTTCGAAAGTAAGACAAATATAGAACTAAAAAGTTTAATAAAAAACATTATACAACAGAATAAACAACTAATTAGTTTGATTGCATAGGTTAAATCCTTCGTCGTTCCAAATAGACTTAATAAATACGGTTAGTTTTCGTCTTAATGCTATCGTTGCACCGCCGATTGCACCGTCATTTTCAACGGACTCTTGGTGTGCCATGCACTTGAAACTGGAATCCGACACATATTACTGACATTGTTAATCTAAAAGTTCAAATAACAACGTACATCCCTCCACACAAACGAGATCGTTTCCTTCTTTCTCGTCCAACGGTACGAGGTATAACTTTCTTTCTTTTTTGTTGAAGTGATAACGGTAGTTGTAACCATCATCCATCTTAAAAATTGCAAATGCAGGTTGATTTCCTTCCGCCATTTTCAGCGTTAAAATTTTTTCGGCTGGATTAATATCAAATGTACCAACCTGTTTACCATTGATAGAAAGATGATTGCCAATAAAAGACAACGTATCGTTATTGCCGATATCTCTGTAGGTGCGTTCCATTGGATGGAATTCCTGCTTCAATACCCATTGGTACCTGGTAAATGTCTTAGCATTATTCACTTCCGAACTTTGTAATATTTCGTCTTCTATCTGCGCCAACAAAGGCCATACGTCCGATGAAAGGAATTTTTTTCCGGGATACCACCAGTAGACTTTCCCGGTCTGCATTTTTTGATGGATAAATGTTTGTTCGGGTGTAGGCGTTTCAAAATACACAAATTGATATTGACTACCACCATGATCCCTGATGGTCATTTCATAATAATCTTCTTCCCGAAAATCTTTCAATACAAAAGAGTTCTTTCTTGACGGCCCGAGGAATACGTCCAGCGACGTGAAGTTGTACCAAGGATTGTCGCTGTCAAGATCACGAAATGTTTGCGGTGTGCCGTTTTCCAATACAAAAGCTCTTATCTTGTTAAAAATGGAAGGTGTGAATATAGACGATACGAGAGTGAAATCTTCTTCCTTCATGGCTTTTTCTACATGGCTGATAATCGTATTCAGTCCATCTAGCGTGCCTTCAAAATATTTTCCATCTTTGAATTTTGGGATAAACTGTTCATCGATGATTTTTTTTGTGGCGGCATTACTCAAGATCTTCTCGATCCCATACCCGTTTTCGATACGCATTTGACGCAGTTTTTTGGAGATGGCAATCACTATACCATTGTTTTTCCCATATTCGCCTAAAGCATAAGATGTAAGATTGTTCAATACATAGTTGTCAAAATTTTCTTTATTGGTATGGCGGTCGTCGACGGTTACGATAGCGATTTCTGCAATTCCGTTTTCCCAGCAACGGGCAACAATGCTGTCTAATTGCTGTATTTCTATGGAGGTAAAAATATTTTCATGATCAATGATGCTAACTTTTTTGATCACAAATTTTTGCTGTATAGGAGTTTCCTGGGCAAACAATGTGGTTATAAAAAAACAGCAGCAAAATATGATTAGAAGATAACGCATAAACAAAAATCGAAAGAAAAAACGAACAACGGGGCTATTCTGCTCCACAAATCATCTACATCATTTTAAAAGTATACACAAAACATCTACAAATAGGTACGATTAAGTCGAAATACGCTTTCAATGATATTTTAGGGAAGACACTTTAAATACAAAACATGTGACAGTTCTATTGGATTTTACGCTGTCTAAAGACATAATGAAATTATTTTGGTAACCAGATAAAAAAACAATCTTAATATTCATTAAATTTTTAGAACTTTATGGAAAGTGATCGTATTTAACAGGTGACTACGTTGATGGCGGCTTTACTTCTGGAGAACCGATTAAAGGTACCATCTTAGTGATTATTTATACGTAAGATATTGAAACAACTAAAAATAAAGTAATAAGCGTAGGTGGCACTATTGTTAAGGATATTTTCAGTTTCCCCGGAGGAAAACGTTTTCAATTCAAGGATTTAGATGGCTACGAAATCGCTGTATATTATATGTTTTTTGTTTTCCATGGGTAATGCATTTGGACAGACTATCTTTACTATCTCCGGCTATGGAAAAAAAATACAAGATGGAGATACGATATATTTATCGTACTTAGAAAAAGGTAAACATATTTTAGAAAGTACAACAGCTATAAACCAACGCTTTTCTTTTAGCGGTATGGTTAAACACCCGACAAAGGCGAACATCTACAGGAATGAGAACCCAGGATTGGCAGGGTTTATTACGGAGTCGGTAAGTATATATTTAGAACCGGGTAATATAAAAATTATTAGTCCCGACACGTTAACAGGGGCGGAAATAAGCGGAACGCCCTTAAATGATACATTACAGCTATTACACAGTCAACTGGCTACCGTGTGGGAAAGGATGAGATCCATAAAGGATCCCGATTTATTCGATGAAACAGAAAAAAAGGATACCGCATTACTACATCGCAATAGAAGAGAACTTGATCAAGCTTTTTACGAAAGAGCAGATATCGAATTAGCTTTTGCAAACCAATATCCAAACACTTATGTGAGCTTAGACATATTGCATCAGCTTTCACGAAATAACACCTATATTTTCAAGGTAGAAAAGGTATACAATAAACTTGCGGAGTCTCTAAAAAATACAGATCAAGGAAAGACTATCAACGAAAGAATCCAAAAGAAGCGCCAAGTAATGAGCGGTATGAAAGCAATTGATTTCAGTATGGACGATACAGACGGTAAGATAATAAATCTATCCGAATTTGAAGGCAAGTATGTCCTTTTAGATTTTTGGGCTTCTTGGTGCGGTCCCTGTCGGGAGGAACATGCGAACCTCATCAACGCCTATCAGCATTATCGGGATAGAGGCTTCACTATTTTGAGTGTTTCCATAGATACAGACAAAAACAACTGGATGGAAGCCATAGAAAAAGATGGAATTACATGGACACAGGTATCAGATTTACAAGGAAATAAAGGTGACGTGTATCTTAAATATGGTATAACGTCTATTCCGGCTAACTTTTTAATTGATCCCGACGGAGTAGTCATCGCGAAAGATCTAAAAGGAGATTTTTTAAAAGAGGAATTAGCAAAGTTATTTTTGACACAAAAATAGCGGCTGAAAAGAATCTGTAAGACCTTTTGATCCTGCAAGGGATAAAGTGTACTAGCAGATGCGACAAACATTATTAGCGGTAATCTAACCATTAAGGAAAAAACGGTGAATATATCTTTCCCAGCTAAAGTAACCATCGATGAAAACGAAGTAACTTACGGAACAGATGCTGATCCTAAGGATTGCATAATTTCACAAGAGCAATATATAATTTAAAACTCGATCATCTCTAAACACATCCTACTATTATGATACGGGCATTTCCAGAAACCAGCCTTGTCTTCCCCCTCGTTAACCGATCCATTCTCCAAACGGCTCCAATACCATTCCCCATTTTCCTTATCCACGATATATTGTTGAATATATCTCCACAGCGCCTCCGCTTTGCGTTTGAAAGCATCGTCGTTAAATATCTTCGCCATATATTGATAACCCACTACCGCTTCGGCCTGTACCCACCAGTGTCTCTCGTGGTCCAAGTGGCCGTTTTTTAATTCATACGCCATGCTTCCGTCCGGTAGTATCCCTTCAGCAGCGGCTTCCGCTATTTTTCGGACGACCCGGCGAACCTCGTCTTGGAGTTTCACATCACCCAGTACCGTTACCGCTTCCCATAATAGCCAAGCAGCTTCAATATCGTGCCCATATGAAACCACGGTGCCTTTGGTATTCCATTCCCCATCAAAGAACAACTTGAGATGGCCTGTTTCGGGGTTAAAGATGTGGTCCAAAAATACACGTACTAAATCTCGCTGGGATACCAATACACGTTCATCCCGCCACACGCGAATTAAGTTCGTATAGGCTTCCAAAACATGCAAATGGGTGTTCATGGTCTTTGCCTCATTCTCGTCCTTTTCACTTAACCGCATATCGGCTATAGGTTGCCAGTCTTTCGTAAAAGCTTCCCAATATCCGCCCTGTCTTTCATCCTTGCATAACTCTATGCTATGAAACAGCGAAATCGCGAAATCCAGTGCTTCCTGATTGCCTGTCGCTCTATAGTATTCCGAAAAAGCATACAGGGTAAAACCCTGTGCATAAATTTGTTTTTTTGTATTTACCGGCTTTCCCAAGTAATCCACTTCCCAAAATATGCCTCCGTATAGAGGATCCACAAAATGATTTTTGATATACTTGAAGGCACGTTTGGCCATGGCGTGGTATCGATTTTCATTTAACACACGATAAGCTGCCGAGAAGGTCCAAAGCACCCTTGCATTCATTACTGCACCCTTATTCGCGTCAGGCAACAGTCGGTTTTTTCCATCAATCCGCCCGTAAAAACCATCATGTTGCTCGTCTACCATCTTTTCTTCCCAAAAACGTAGGATATTATGCTCCAGTTCCTTTCTAAATCCGTTCATCACTGTATGTTATTTACATTAATTTTGGGTCCTTCTTTTTTCCAATTCTGTTGTGATATCGAGCATCTTCTTTTCACTCAATGGATAGAAGCTGATAAACAAAACGGATAAGACGGTACCGATTGCGGGGAAAAAGCTCAAGAACATGCGTATGCCCGACAACGTCTCCGCACTTTGTGCCTGGTTAGCCTGAAAACCGTAGTACCCCAACAGCCATCCCGTCACGGCGGTACCAAAAGCCCAACCTAATTTTTGGCTCATCGACGACGAGCTAAAGATCAAACCTGTAGCGCGGTTTCCCGTCCGCAATTCCGAATAGTCCGCACAATCGGCATACATGGACCACAATAATGGGAAAATCGCCCCAGCACAAACGCTTATCAAAACCTGAAGTACGAAAATTATCAACAGCTGATCACGTTCTAACCAATAAAAAGAGATGCTTGCTGCTGTAGCAATTAACATGGCTCCCATGTAGGTGATCTTTTTCCCGATCTTATTACTTAACGGCGCTGCCGCGATAACCCCTAGGATATTAGCAGCCTGTCCTAACGCAAGATACAGCCCGCTCAATACGAAAGGTATATTAAAGAATACCACATAACCAAACTGATCCTCCCCTACATAATATTTAAAGTAATAAAGTGTCGCCCCGTCCCTTATGGAATTGAACACCAACGCAGCCACTCCCGCTCCCAACAGAATCCACCAGGGTCTGTTGTGTAATAGGTCACGAATATCCTGTTTAAGCGTTGAACTCGTCGAGGCTATTGGTACTACCCGCTCTTTTGTCCAATAGAAACACAACAAAAACAGCAAGACCGAAAAAACGGCAATGACTGTGGCTGCCATAAACCATCCGTGCTGCTGATCGGTCATGTCCGGACTGTTTTTACTAAAATAGTTTACCAACGGATTGAACAATAATAACGTCACAAAACTTCCGATATACGCAAAAGTCATCCTGAATGTGGCCAACACATTGCGAACCTTTGGGGATGGACTCATGACGCCCAATAGTGAAGCATAAGGCACATTAATTGCCGAGTATACCATCATCATTAACGAATAGGTAACATACGCATATACTATTTTCCCTACCCCATCCAGTGCGGGCGTAAAAAACGTGAACGCCCCGATCACACCAAAAGGAATCGCAACGTATAAAATATAAGGCCTAAATTTGCCCCATTTTGTCCGTGTGCGGTCGGCGAAAGCACCGACAATCGGATCAAATAAAGAATCCCAGACCCGCGTGATTAGAAACATGGTGCCTACTGCTTTTGCCTCCATACCGAAGATATCTGTATAGAAAAACATTAAGTACATGCCAAATAGCTTCCAGAACATAGAAGATGCGGCATCTCCTAAACCATAACCGATTTTTTCCCGAAGGGTGACTTTATCTGATTTCAATTCCATGATTGGTTTATCTGTCGCCTAAATTAACGATTTAAATTTTTTGCAATAATACGGGATAACGTATCTACCGACGTAGCAGAACGAAACCCGTCCCCAGCTGTGTTTAGGCAATAGTCCAAGAGCCTGTCTATGGTGGATACGGCCACGTGCATTCGTGTATCGCTTGATGCATAATAAATGTAAACTGTACCATCCTCGTCGGCTATCCACCCATTTGTAAATAGTACATTCGAGACATCTCCTACACGCTCTTCCCCTTGCGGAGCCATCAAATGTCCAGCCGGTTCAGCAATCAATTTGTCAGGCTGGTGGAGGTCGGTCAAAAACAAATACAGGACATAACGAAGTCCTGCCGCGCAAGCACGGACACCATGCGCCAGATGTAACCAGCCTTTTTCCGTCTTTATCGGCGCAGGCCCCTGTCCATTTTTAAGCTCTTTAATGGTATGATAGGCACGCGGATTGACAATTTTTTCCTCCAATACCACAGCTTTTTCCATACTATCCACTACTGTCCAGCCGATTCCTCCTCCGCTTCCTGCGTCGATGAAACCATCTTGCGGACGTGTATAGAGTGCATATTTCCCGTCTACGAATTCAGGATGCAAGACCACATTACGCTGCTGGCTTTTAGATTGCAGGTCGGGCAAGCGTTCCCATGCTTTTAAATCTTTTGTACGTACGATTCCGGCAGCTGCAACGGCGGACGATAAATCGCCCGGTGCAGCGTTAGGGTCTTTGCGTTCGGTACAAAAAACACCGTAAATCCAACCATCCTCATGCTGGGTAAGGCGCATATCGTATACGTTCGTATCCGGAGTCTCGGTTTCAGGAATAACGATGGGATAATCCCAAAATCTAAAACCGTCAACCCCATTGGGGCTTTCTGCAATGGCAAAGAACGATTTTCTATCATTGCCTTCTACCCTCACCACTAAAATATACTTTCCTTGCCACTTGATGGCACCGGCATTGAACGTGCCATTAATGCCAAAACGCTCCATCAAGTACGGATTACTTGTTTCGTCGAGATCAAAGCGCCAGTGTAAGGGGGTATGATCTGCTGTTACTACAGGATTGACATACCGCTCGTAGATACCATTGCCAGGCAAAACAGCTTCATTCTTTTTATTTAATAATTGCTCATAAGCCTCCTTTACGGCGGCCAACCGGTTTTCAAATTTGCTACTCATTTCTGTTCCCAATGTATTTATATGGTCTATGTGATTTTTCTTTTCTCGTGTTAAAATAGATGCTTGGTAAATTTTGCGAATTGTTCTCGCCAAAATGCCCATTCGTGTCCGGCCGGCGCTTCGTCACTTTGATAGGTTATCCCCTGTTTATCCAAGGCTTTCAAAAAAATCAAATGACCTTGGTAACGTGGATCTTTGGTTCCGCAACTTGTCCACAGGATCTTAACCTCCTCATTTATTTCTCTTTTTTTACGCTCCCAATCTGGTATGTAATCTGCAAGTTTTAACTTTTCGTCGCTTAGTAGCCCCGAGCTGAACTGACCGATGTAGTTAAACTTATCCATATTTCGCAGTCCGATAACGAAAGCCTGCCCGCCGCCCATCGACAAGCCTGCAATAGCCCTTCCTTCTTTGGACTTCATTACATGAAACCGCTCCTCCACCAGCGGGATCACATCATGGAGCAGTTCATGTTCCAAGATATCCATTCCTTCTTTTGAACTACCTCCTGCCCAAGATCCGTCTGTATGCCCGTTGGTCATGACCACCAACATCTGTTTCGCTTTATGCTGTGCAATGAGATTGTCCAGCACATCTGCCACACGTCCGTCGCGTGTCCAACTCCCTTCATCGTCTCCACCGCCGTGCCGTAGGTACAAAACAGGAAACGCTTGCCCTTCTTCTTCGTATCCGGGTGGCACATACACATATACCGTTTTACTCCTTTGTAGTGTTGTTGCACGATAGCGCAGTATACGTACCTCGCCATGTGGTACATCTTGTGCCTGATCGAAAAGAGGGGATTCTCCTCTTACCTCGAGAATATTTCCGTATAGAGAGGTACCATGCTTGACCCGAGGGTTTTCTAGATCTAACACCGTGAGTCCATCCACTTTAAAACTATATTGATATATACCGGGATGCAAGGAGTCTACGGCGACAGACCAAACTCCGGTCTCATCCTTCGTCATTCTCCATTCCTGAATATCCCAATCGCCTAGCTCGATCAAAACGACCTTAGCATGAGGAGCTTTAAGACGAAACGTTACGATTCCATTTTTATCCACCTGCGGAGAAAACGTGGTTGTATTCGGTCTCCACCATCCGTCCGTGCTGAAATTGCTTCCGCCGATAGCTTGCGCGTTGGCAGCGAACAGGGAGAGCATCAACAGAAAACCAGTTAGTATTATTTTTATAGATATCATATCGTACGTATTAAATAGGCCATACATAGGTTGCGATAGCTCCGGCAGCTAAAGGAAGATTAACAAACCGACCCTGATATTGAATCTTTACACTCCGGTCAGTAAAAGAACTATTCGCAACAATGAGTACAATCTTCCCCTCGGGTGTCTTAAATGCCACATTCGGCAATACATTACCCTGTGCGATGGAAGTCGCCCTTGTAATTTCAGCATTTTCCTCATCTGTCGTTAAATTGACGACCGCATCAAATGGACCATTCGACTGTATGCGCACGGAACCCGGAGGCACAAATTTGGAAGCTTGCGCTATAACATGGAAGGCTACATTTTTGGAGACTGCGTCGCCATCTAGTGTAAGGGCACCTTGACAGATAGAACAGCCCCCATTATCGGTATGTGGGTCATTATTGGGATCTGCAGCAAGATTCCATAAAATAAGGTTTTTACTCCAATTGCGCATGGTTCCTATCACCAAACGTTCTACTTGATAGGCCATATTCATGATCGACACATCACTGTTCTGAATGACCATCTGCTCTGTAAAATAAATATTCTTATCCGGTCGTGCCTGATGAACAAGGGACATGGTACTTATATCGCCACCGTAATGATGAAACCCTGAACCATCCACATACCTGTCCAGCTCCATATCATTTAATAAGGCTAAGGGATAATCTGGCCGGTCGCAGTTATGATCAAAAAGTACAATTTTTGTTTCCGGTGCGTTTTTGTCAAAAAGAGGCCCAAGGTGATCGCGCAAAAATATACGCATCTCTGGTACCGTAATAGGCATACTAGGCGTATTTCTTGAATTCAACGGCTCATTTTGTACCGTAATCGCGTCGATCACAATCCCTTCGTTTTTCATTTCTTGCACATAACGCAATAGATATTTTGCATATACCGCATAGTATTCTGGTTTTAGCGAACCTCCTTGCACCTTTCCGATGGTTTTCATCCATGTCGGTGCCGACCAAGGGGAAGCCATTATTTTTAGTTTCGGATTAATGGCTAAAATTTCCTTTAGTACGGGAATGATATCATCGTAATCATGTCCTAAGCTAAATTTTTTCAGATCTATATCCGTCTCGCCATCTTTTAAATCGTTATAGGAATACACAAATCGATTGAGATCCGAAGCGCCGATACTTAAGCGTAGGTAACTGATCGAAACATCATTCGTTCCTTTGCCAAATAACTCTTTCAATAAAGCAGAACGCGAAGATGGATGCATTTTATGAAGCAACTCTGCGCTTCCACCCGTCAATGCAAAGCCAAAGCCATCAATCTCCTGAAACGTCTGCCGTCCGTCTACTACAATCGGAAAATGTCTTCCATCGTTTTTCCCGAAGAGCTGAATAGGCTGCTCTTGCAATAGTGCCGAACCGTCGGCTTTAGAAATCCAACTTCTTACGCCAGGCTGCTGCGCAAAACCAGAGGACATCCATACAAAAGCTATCAAGTAGAGCAAAAGTGGTATATTCCTTATTTTCATACGATCACTATTTAAATATTGTACTATTAAGTTCTTTCAATAGCAGTACCCGATCAGAACCATACACTTCTTTAATTGTTTCGATGCTATTGTGCTCAAATACAAGCTCAGACCAGCCCATAAAGAAAATCCAATCCTTCTGCTCCTGCAATACGGCCACGGAGGGTAGTTTTTGACATTCGCCTATGCCCATCGGTTTTCCGTTGGCAACCCGTTTTATGGTCTCATATTTTTCGTTCGAAAATCCAGAGCCGTCATCGTATACATCCAGGGAGACGATATCCCAATATCGATCGCCCGGATTGTATAGATCCGCGTCCTTGTCCAAGGATGGAAAATCCTGAATATTCCACACCCATAACAAGTTGTCCAGTCCCTTCTCTTTTACCATGTAATCATGTACCCAGCGGTACAGTTTAACAGTCCCCTCTTCACCCGGACGGCCGCCCCACCAAAATTTGTCTTGGTTCATCTCATGAAATGGCCTGAACATAACAACCACTTTATTATCTTTCAATCGCTGAAGATGGACGGCTACTTCTTCCATCATCGTAACAAATTGCGTATGAATGGCCGTTCCCTCGGTAAAAAGCTCTTCCCATTGTTTATCCGTCAATGTGCTCAATACCCCTTTACCGTCATCCCAGGCACAGGGCTGCCCATTTGCAGGGTTACAGGCGTGCCACATGATATTGACTATTGCACCGCTTTTAAACTGTTTGATTGCTTCGTTAATCATGGTTTCGCGGTGTTCAATGTTCTCCTTTTGGAATAAGAAATCTCCGCTCCACAACGCAGGGTAATCACCCACCGCTTTATGTACGGCATCGGTCCATTGCGCGGGATTACTGTTTGGTTCCCGATTGTGGATACCACCGAGCACATAGTTCGATTTAATGTCGGATAGTAATTTCAGTATACGGGTTTTCTCCATCTCGATCGTACCCGAGGTGGAATCCACCGTTTGCGTTATCGTCGAATCACCTTGTTTTGCGGTCGATCCATTATCGCCACCACAGGCCGACAGCGTTATTAAGGCCGCTGTGGCCAATCCTTGATAATATAGTTTCCCTTTCACCATGCACATATTTTAATTTAAAAATTCGTTAATTAACCGTCACGTTATCCGCCAACACATACATATTCGGCAGATCTTTGGAGAATAAACTCACCGAGCTCCGATAAAGCACCTTGAAATCTTCCACCGAGCTATGTCCTTTCCACGGACCATAAAAGTGGAAACCTTCCTTCAAGGGGTCGTACGCATTCCGCCACATGACGACCATGCTCACCTGTTTACCTATCAACGGGGTCAAAATTTCCTTCGTCCAATATTCCGTGTACGGGGCACCTCCATTTCGTATACCTTCAATTCCTACTTCTGTTACACCACAGGGTTTGCGCTTTTCTTTTGACAAATCTTGCAGTGCCCTAAGATTAGATTGAAAAGCTTGCGTGTTGGTGCCGTGATAGCAATCCATTCCAATAAAATCCACAAAGTCATCTCCCGGCCAGCGGAATAACAGCTCCTCCCGACCACCTACGTTATCCCGTTGCGGGGAAATCGCATAAATGAAGTTGTGCACCCCTTTCACCTCCTTCAGATAGTTTAAGGTGAATTTCCATAGTTGAATAAATTCATCATTTGTTGTACACTTGCTTCCCCACCAAGACCATTGCTGCGTGTGTTCGTGAAAAGGTCTGTAAATAATTGGAATCAGTTTTCCCTGCTCATCTTTAAGCGACAGCGCAAATTCGGCTAAGTTATCCAGCCATTGCTTAAATTTCACATTCGTAGCGCTGCCTTCCTGTAGAATCTGTTTGGCCACATCGTCGGATGAGTTGTCCCAAGAATCCCCTCCTGTAAGTGGATTATTCAGGTGGCACACTGCCGTAATCACCTCGCCACGCTTACGTGCTTCCAAAATTGTCCTTTTCCGTGCGGCATTCAAGGTAGATGTCGCTCTACGGTCATCCATCACTTCGGCAAAGTCCACGCTGAATACAGCCGGATAATCTTCCACAATTTCGTAGACGTCCGACCGACCGGGTTCGTTCATCCATTCACGACCATAGATCAGCGCATCATGGTGCCCAAACATAAATCCTTTGCTCTGTATACGCCAGAGCTGCGAATAAAGTGCTTTCGTTTCTGCCGTAGCATTTTTATCAAATAGACTCAATGACACTGCCTCGTCCTTGACTTTATCATCATCGATGATATCGTCTTTCGATTTTCCGCATCCCAAGGTCACCATCAGTAGAAAGGCCAAACTTAAAATCGTATTCTTGTTCATAACCCACTATTTAGTTTTGTTTTTTTACTTCGATCCAGTATCTCCTCGGCTTTTTAACGAATTTATCGTAATCCGAATAGATAGCGTCCCAATCATCCGTTCCATTTAAGGAAAAGGCGAAAGCATTATGCTGTACCGTTTTGGTGAAACCATTCCCCAGATTTTCTGTCGTGGCACCTAAGAAAGAGCAGTTCACACGCGTTCCGTCTGCGAAGATCAACGTCAATACATCCGTTGTATAATCCCGTTCCCATGTTCCTTCACCTTTTGGTAGCTTCCGATAAAAGTGATTCACATCGGTACGCGGATCAAGGATATAGGTAAAATCCGCATAAAGACCGTCAGCTCCGGCATCATTTATAAAATTCCCTGTTGTTCTCCCAGTAGGCGTTACACCGGTCAGGGTAAATGTCAACTTATTATCCAGCTCTACTTGAGGGCCATTCGTAGCCGACCAAATCCAAGGCTTGCTCGTTAACGACAGTACGGCACCGCCTCCATATTCAGGACCCGTTCCGCCATATACGACTAAATCTGTGATATCGTATGTTCCGGTGATGGTTTCCTCAAACGGCTCCACCTCTACCTCCCATTCCCTGGATTCTCCCGTTTCTGCCGTTACCTGATATTTAAATTTATAGTCATTTGTCAAAAAATTAACCTGCTCTCCCGAATTCGGGGAAACCGAAGCCCGGTATGATTGCTGGATAATCGGACGCACGTTAGAAAAATCTGTATGCTCTTCCACCAACACCTTTACCTTCACTTTTCCCGCTGTGCGATCTACCACCGCTGCACCAATCTGGGTAAACCCCTCGCCCATCGTAAAGTTCTCGATAGACTTTTCGTTGCTTTTAACACCATCATAAGGATCTTTCTGGCATCCCATAAACAGCCCGAACAATACTAGAACTGCCAGTGTTGTTTTTATTTTTATTGTTTTCAATTTCATGGTTAACATACTTAAGGTTGTATCAAAGGATTTGAATCTATTTCACGTTGTGGGATAGGAAAGAAATAAGCGCCGGATGTGATGCTTTTTCCATACTTCTCCACCAGCACTTTCTCCATGCTATTGGTCCGACGAAGGTCGAATAACCTATTTCCCTCAAAAGCCAATTCAAATGAGCGCTCTTCAACGATGGCCTCTCTAAATGCAGCGGGCGAAAGATTCGGAGTCAATGGTCCTAACCCCGCACGGTTGCGGATCTTATTCACGGCGGCATAGGCTTCGGTAGTGGGGCCAGCAGCTTCCGCATACACCAGCAATATATCTGAATAACGGATTACCGGCGAATTTGTACTCATCTTGTCCGCATCCCGTAAGGGATCTATAAACTTTCGGGTAAACGGACGTGAAAAGTCGTTTATTCCAAACTGGATAACATTGCCGTCGGGGTTAATTACTTCCGAAACTATCAGGTCTGTTTTTCGTTTATCACTCGCATTATAACTGTTATAATGATGTGTCTCCATCTGGAAGTGATTCCATCCTCGGCCTATATTGATCGTCTCCGTATTCGGATCGCTTGGATTATAAGGGATCGTCATGACAAAGCCCGGATCTGGTAGAAACATATTGGGTAATTTGGAATAGTTACCTTCCCGTTCACCGGAACGGTCTACTGCTGCGTCGAAGATATGCTCCGAAACCGCCGCATTTTTATACACTTCCGTATTCCATATATCCGGGAGGACATCGGTAAAATTAAACACCTGTTGATCATTAATTACTTTACCCGCATAACGCAGTGCCTCATTATACATCTCATCACTATTGGCAACGAAATCATAGCCAACCGAGCCCGAAGCCTTAGCGGAGGCCAAATGCAAATGCACTTTTGACAATAAGGCCTGTGCAGCAACTCGATTTGCGCGACCTTCAAAATTTTTCGCCGCAGACATCAGTTCTTCGCCCTTTTTCAAATCGGCAATAATGACATCGTAGATATCGGAAATGTTGGACTTTGCCACCGGTATCTGTTCTGCTTCGACCAAAGGCTCCAAACGAAGAGGCACTTCACCAAATAAACGAACCAGGTTAAAATTGTGCAGCGCACGCAGGAAATACCCCTCACCGATAATTTGATTGCGATCTGCATCCGGCATATTGGGAACGTTCGGTACATTTGTAATGATGGCATTGGCTCTTGCAATTCCCCGGTACATATAGGTCCAGAGGTTATCAAGGTCGGAATTCGTCGACGTGGTGCGCAACTGCTCTAGTTCGAAGTTTGCCTGCCCAGCGTCTGATTTTGCAGTGAGGTTTTCCGTCGGCAGCTCTGTAATGATGTAATAGCCTCTCGAGTAATATCCTACTTCGGGCAATATCGCATAGGCATATATCAGACCCGATAAGGCATCATCTGCGGTTTTATAGAATGAATTCGAATTCACGATACCATAGGGTTCTTCTGTCAATTTCGAGCACGACAGAAAAGTGCTACTTGCTATGCCCGCTAGGCAAATGCCAGCTATAATTTTATTCATTTTCATGTCTTATTGAAATTTAGGTTAAAAGCCTACTGATACGCCAAAAGAGTAAGCTCGGGGGCGTGGGTAATTACCCCAATTTATCCCGTCTAAACCTACCTCCGGATCAAATCCCTTATTGAATTTCGTAATCGTCAACAAATTATTTCCCGATGCATACAACCGGATATTGCTGATCCCTTTAATGATGCCGGGTCTAAGGTTATAACCCAGTGTTACATTCTGAAGACGTAGGAATGATCCATCTTCTACAAAGAAATCAGATGCTTTATACCCTCTTGTGTTATTTGCACGTGGATAGAGATTGCTTGGATTATCCGGCGTCCAGCGTTGCACTTGCCGACTAGGCGTCATCTTCTGCAAATCAAACACATCATTACCGTACACGCCATAAAACTGCGCATTTAAGTCGAAACGCATATAGGAAACTGAGGTATTAAAACTATAGATAAAATTCGGGGTCGGATCGCCTATAACGACGCGATCATATGTCGGATCGATCGTACCGTCGGGGTTACCATCCGCACCAGCAATATCAACATACTTGATCTCACCCGGAATCGCTTCTGCTCCTGTAAGTCCGGCTTCTATCCCCTCTTCTAACGATTGGATAATACCGTCGGAGCGATAACCGTAAAAGGTATACATCGGCTGCCCGATAATAAAGTGATTCACATTTTGACGTACCATTTCGATCAACGATCCGGTCACAACACGGTCACTTTCGCCCATGGCGACTACTTTATTTCTATTCAATGCGAAGTTACCGCCTACAGACCAGCTTAATTCTTCCCGTTGTATAATACCCGCGTTAAATCCCAATTCAAAGCCGCGGTTACTGATTTCTCCATCATTGACCCATTGTTGGTCAAAACCCGATGAAGGCGAAATGGTACGTGTGCGTAATAAATCTTTTGTATGCTTATCATAATAATCTAGGGTTAACGTAAAACGTTGGTTCATAAAACCAATATCTAATCCCAGATCGTAAGAAGTCGTTGTCTCCCATCTCAAGCTTTTGTTTCCTAAACCGCCGACAATGGTTAACCCCTGCTCATTGTTTGCACCTGCCAATCCTGGACCAAATCCTGTCATAAAACCGTTCTGTGTACCAACATAATAGCGTTCCGAGCCAAATCTATCCAAGGTTTGATAAGGTGAAATACCTTGATTACCCGTCAGACCATAGCTGGCACGTAATTTCAGTTCGGAGAATACGTTCAGATCTTTGATAAAGGATTCCTCATTTAATTTCCACGCCACGGCAGCCGAGGGAAAGAAAGCCCATTTGTTATTTTCGCCGAATTTTGTCGATCCATCTGCACGCCCCGTAACCGTAAATAAATACTTATCCAACAAAGCATAATTCGCCCTACCGAACCAGGAATGTAAGGTAGACGCCGACAGGCCATTATTGAGTACCTTCGTTTTCGCGCTGTTTAGATTTTCGTTCTGCAAGTTGTCGTTCACGAAGTTCATCCCCATCAGATTGCTTGTGCGCGTCCGTGAATTTTGGAGCGAGAACCCACCCACAACATTCAAACGATGGGCATCGTTGAATGTCTTATCTATAGTCAAATAATTCTCGTTGACCAATTCATTGTTATTATAGTTGTTAATTGCGCCATACCCGGTATTCTCGTACCCTCGAAATGTAACATTTGCTGGCTCATACACGTCACCGATCGAATTCCCATATTTCGTGCTAAGCTGCGTTCTGAACTGCAACCAATCGGTGAGCTTTGCGGAAACGAATACAGTTCCTAACACATCTATCGTCTTCGACTTATTGAGTACCTCATTTGCTATGGCGATAGGGTTACCGAAATCCATAGCCGATGTACGGAAGTAATTTCCGTTTTCGTCATATACCGGAAATATTCTTGAACGGCCGGCGCTCAAGTTCTGACCTGTATTATTTGTATAGGTTAATATAATATTTGTTCCAGCAGAGATCGCATCGGTTAATTTCTGATCTAGGTTCAGTCGCCCTGTATATTTGTCGTACGCGTTTTTTATGGCAAGTCCTTCTTCTTTATAATAATTACCCGACATCGAATATTTAGTGTTCTCTGCACCGCCATCTATACCCAGCGTATAGTTTTGTGAAAAAGGATTGCGGTATACCAGATCTGCCCAGTCGGTATTTGTGGCCCATTGTGGCTTATTGGGATCGAGGCCACGGAGTTCGGCGATGGATGGAAAATACACACCACTCCGCACTTCTCCAAGATACGGCAACTGACTAAGTGGGGTGCCACCATTAAGTGCCGCCTCATTGGCATAAACAGCTTCTTCGATACCATCACGCCAAAGATCCGGCTTTACAGATAGCGTAGACATCGTATTTAAGGTGTTCAACGATATCCGCGGCGTACCCGCACGTGCTTTCTTCGTTGTCACCATGATTACACCATTGGCACCTCGTGAACCGTAAATTGCTGCCGATGACGCATCTTTCAACACCTCAATCGATTCAATATCCTCCGGATTGATTTGCTTTAGATCTCCCGCGTCCCCCCAAGGAAAGCCATCGACAACTACTAAAGGCGCATTTGAACCACTTAAGGAACTGTTTCCTCGGATTCGAACTGTCGCTCCTGCACCAGGTTGTCCGCTTGATATGGCTACCTGTACACCAGGAATCTTACCTTGCAGCAACTGGTCCACTGACGAAGCGGGCGTCTTGTTTAAATCGCTCCCTTTTAATGTAGCAACAGCGCCGGTTAAGTCACTCTTTTTTACGCCGCCATACCCCACTACGACGACATCGTCTAAATCTAGCGATGTACTCAGGAGTACCGCATCTATGGTAGACCGATTGTTGACGGAAATCTGTTGTGATTGCAACCCTAAAGAACTGAAAGACAATACATTTTCCTGATCAGAAACAGTGATCTCATAAGTACCCTCCTCATTTGTGGTGGCAGTGTAAGCTCCTGATTTGACAGTGACGCCCGGGAGTGGGCGCCCTTCGTTGTCTCTTACTACACCAGACACCATACGGTTTTGGGCGAACGTAAGCTGGACCGCAAAAAGTACACTCCAAAAAATAGCGCAGGTTCTTAGTAAACTTTTTCTCATTGTATTAACATTTAGATTTATACATTACTTATTTAGGCTACTTGTAATCCGTCTCGATCGGTAAGCCGGATTCCAAATTGGTTAGCCCCAAGCTTTAGACAAAGATATTCCAAAGCAAGCTATTGAAAGCAATACTATTTTAGCCAATTGTTATACTAAAAATAGCGAAAAGGCTATTTTAAAATCATACAACCCACAAAAAGATATATATTATTTTAACTGTTTATATGAAAATACGGCTACCGCTAAAGTTTACGCGGTATTCAGAGGGGGTACAATTTTTCTTTCGTTTAAAAGCTCTGTTAAAATTGGATATGTTATTAAAACCACATAAGTAACATATTTCAGCTACCGTATTGCTGGTTTCTATCAGCATGCGCGTAGCATGCCCGAGCCTTATTTCGTTGAGGTTATCAATAAAGGTTTTCCCCGTTCTTTTCTTAATAAAACGGGAAAATGAAACTTCAGACATATTCACTTGATCAGCGACTTCCTTGAGCGTGAGTAAAGAGCTATAGTTCTTGTTCATAAACGCAAAAGCTGCGTCAAGTCTTCTGCTCCGAAAATTTAGGCTTTTGTCCAGCAACATATCTCCTTCTACCAGTGTCTTGGCATCGTTGCTGACAGATAACTCCCGTAAAATCAGCATGAACTTAATAACGGAGTCAAAACCTATCGTTTTATGAAGTGTGAGGATTTCTGGAGCAACTTTTTCGACTGTATCCTTCGAAAACTTAATGCCAAAGCGGCTAGTTTCAAACATTCGCTTGATGAAGTTCAATTGGTTTTTATTCAGAAAATGTTCACTAAAAAGATCTTGGTTCCATTGTACAGTGACTTCCACAATTTTCTTTGCATCACAACGATGGTTAAACCAGCCGTGGGGAAGGTTGGGACCGGTAAGCACCAACTCAAAATCGTCAATTTCTTCCATCCTGTCCCCCACTATGCGCCGTGCTCCATTGGCGTGCAGGATCATGTTTAATTCATATTCCTCATGGTAATGATAGGGAAAATCAAACTTTTCCTTTTCTCTATGGAATACGGTAAAACATTCTGTTTCCCGTAAAGGTGTTACTTCTTTGATTGCGTTATGGTTCATATTATCAGGAATACAATCATCGAAAATAAAAAGGAAAAATGGAAATTCATAACATAAAATAGTTCATTTCCCATTTATAAAGCCACTATTCGAATGCATGGAGGCTGTTCATTTTCTTATATTCCAAGAAGCCCTTGATATCTTCAAAGTGCTCTCTTACGCGCTTGTTGCCAAACTCGAAAACTTTCGTTGCCAATCCATCAAGGAAGTCTCTATCGTGCGATACCAAAATCAGCGTACCATCAAATTCTTGCAGGGCATCTTTAATGATATCTTTGGTTTTCATGTCCAGGTGATTGGTAGGCTCATCAAGGATGAGCACATTCACAGGTTCTAACAATAGCTTGATCATAGCCAGACGTGTTTTTTCTCCTCCGGAGAGTACCTTCACCTTTTTCGTCGTATCGTCTCCGCTAAACATGAATGCACCCAGGAGATCTTTGATTTTGACACGTACGTCACCTACGGCAATTTGGTCGATAGTTTCGAACACGGTAAGTTCTTCATCCAGCAACGATGCCTGATTTTGTGCAAAATACCCGATTTGGGCATTATGCCCTACTTTTAGAGAGCCTTCGTAATCAATTTCACCCATGATCGCTTTAATCATGGTGGATTTACCCTCTCCATTTTTACCGACGAAAGCTACTTTCTCTCCACGTTCGATAACCATTGAGGCTTTTTCGAACACGACATGCTCTCCGTAGGCTTTGGTAAGCTCTTCAACGATAACAGGATATTGCCCCGAACGGGGAGATGGCGGGAATTTTAGACGTAGCGCGGAGGTATCTACCTCGTCCACTTCGATGATATCCAGTTTTTCTAACATCTTAACGCGGGACTGCACCTGCAATGTTTTGGAATAAGTGCCTTTAAAACGATCTATAAATTCTTGCGTATCGGCAATAAAACGTTGTTGTTCTTCGTAAGCCTTCAGTTGGTGCTGGCGTCGTTCTTGGCGCAACTGCAGATAGTGAGAGTATTTTGCTTTATAGTCGTAAATACGCCCCATCGTTACCTCGATCGTGCGGTTCGTGATATGATCAACAAATGCGCGGTCATGGGAAATAACGATAACAGCTTTGGCCGAATTGACCAGAAAATCCTCTAGCCACTCAATACTTTCTATATCCATGTGGTTGGTAGGCTCATCAAGAAGTATTAAATCGGGCTTTTTCAACAGAATTTTGGCAAGTTCGATACGCATACGCCATCCCCCTGAAAACTCAGCTGTCTGACGACTAAAATCCCGCCGTTCAAAACCCAAGCCTTTTAATACTTTTTCAACTTCTGCATCATAGTTGGTTTCTTCGATGGAATAGAACTTTTCGCTTAGCTCGGAAACCTGCTCAATTAACTTCATGTACTCGTCCGATTCATAATCGGTACGGATGTTCAGTTGTTCGTTGAGCGCCTCAAGTTCGTCACGCATCCGGTAGACTTCATCAAAAGCTTTAGAGGTCTCCTCAAAAACCGTCATATTATCCTCCGTCAACAGGTGTTGAGGGAGGTAAGCGATCACCGCTTCCTTCGGTCCGCTGATATGGCCGGTAGTGGGTTTCCCTACGCCGGCAATGATTTTTAGTAAGGTGGATTTTCCTGCACCATTCTTTCCCATCAGGGCTATCTTGTCATTTTCATTGATGGAAAACGATACATCACTGAAAAGGGTTGTTCCGCCAAAGGATACGGAGATATTATTTACGTCTATCACGATATGTGTCTATTAAAAAAACAGCCGCAAAGATACAGCAATATAATGTGTTCTGCCTATTAAACTTTGGGAAATGCTTTGCCTGACTATCCTGATATATTTATCCATTTTAGTAATTTGTTTTTTTATCCCGAAACAGTTCGCTATGAAGTATCAGCTTAGCTCTAGCATAGTGAACATCTGCCGTGACAAGCTCTTCGTCGACACCTTGACCACTGAAAGTTTCGCAATAAGCATGCATTTGTATAGAAATAAATTATGCATTCCTTTCAATTTTCAATAACTACTGGCTTCCCGGCTTCACATATTACCGGCTGGTTCTTAACGAGTTTTTCAGCGGGAAATCCGGATTCGCATTTTGTTTTTTCCAAAGACATCTTTCTCACCATTAACATGTTATAAACATCTAATTTATTATCCATCTCTTCTTTTCCCACTGTTTTATGGACAGCAAAAGCTTCAATACTACAATTTTGAGACAAAATATAACGGCCAGTCCACTGATTTGCGTCGTTGCAAGAAACGTTTTCGTAGAAAGTCTTTATCTCTTCATACCAAATTGGAAGCTCTAAATTAACTTCTTCAAGTGAGAGGTCATGTGAGTATATTAGTAAAGGTTTACTATTCTGACAAACTTTTCTAACAGGTGGATTCGGTAATAAAGATTCCTCCCTCGCCCATGCGAAACCTTCTCTAGAACCTGCGATCTCTCGTTCTCTTAGAATATCTTCTAGCTCTAATTTAATTCTGGCGAATTTTTCAATAATTGATAAATGAACGGGGTAATAGTTCCCGCCTGTTGAAACGATACCAAATTCTTCAATATTTGAACACGGAATAGATTGTGTCAAAGCCGTAATCTCAGAACGCTTTTTATTTGCCAAATCATCCCAATACTCGAATGATTTAGGCTCATTCTTAGAACATGCTAAAAAGAGTGCAAGTATAAAAATCTGCAATAGAGTATGTTTTTTCATTTTCATAATTGATATCTATAACTATCAAGCAGGGTGATGTAGTGAAGTTTGAGCCTAGAGAGTTTTACTTCCCTAATCTAAAACCAAGTGTTACGCCACCGATCGGAGCAAATTCGCTTTGGCTATCATAAAAATTTACACCGGGACCGATGTTGACGTTCATCATAAAACGCTCTCCGTAATTACGCTGTATACCCCATATCGCTCCTAACAGTAAGGTAAAGTCAGGCACATATAAATTATCACTTTTGGCTATAGAAGGACCGGCTGCTCCAACAACTCCAGCTATATAATTTCCCGAGTTACGTGCAACTTTTTTCCCTTTCTGGAGCCTTTTGTTTAAATTATAGTAATGCCTGATTTGCACATCAAGAGCTGGCCGGATTGCATATCCCCATTCCGATTCTTCATAGTGATAATCATTAATTGTTATGGAGGTTTTAGTGTATAAAACACTTCCTGCTATAGGACCCGAAAAGCGCAGCGTTGTTTTATTGCTAATACCCTTTTCGTAGGATACGTTTGTAAGGATATTATAAGCAAATTGGTGCTTCTCCACTTTGGCTTCAGCTTCCCCCGCTGATTGAGCAAGAGTTATACCGGTAAAGGCCATCAACAAAAGTGATGTAAGAAAATAGCTTTTCATTTTGGATATATAATTTGATCCGCAAAAGTACAAAAATAAATCATTATTGAAATAGTTAAATATAATATGGAGACATTTCATTGCGGCTATGTACTTGTACATCTAAATGCCTACAGTAAATTTAAAATTTTCTTCACTTGTGTAATATGTCTCAGATTATGATATATAACAATTCTAAAGGTATCGCCCAATCTTAATTTTATCCATTTAGATATAGAAATCGAAGTTTTTATCTTTGTTAAATTAGTATCTCTTGATTGCTCAAGCAGCATTTCATTATAAATGCATCAAGATATTGACCAACTTTCCAAACGGATCTCTGACGTAAAAGCGACGTACGCCCCAAGGTTCATCGACCGGCCCATATTCCACTGGGTATCCATGTTCTATAATACTGGTATACGCTGCCTCGATATCGTCCACTTCGATGGATAGATCAGGGACGTCAGTTCCAGATCCTCCTTCCGATGCGAAAGCAATCTGCACACGCATGTTTTCCGTATTACCATAGGTAGTTATCCAACCATGATCCATCAAGATATCCAAACCTAATACCTCCCCATAAAACCGATTCGCGGCATCGATTTGCTGTGTACTTAAAAAATTAGCGACTATTCTTTTGACCTTCATAGAGCTCCACCAATTTAACTGTAAAGATTTTATTCGGATTCATTCTAGCAATTTACGTAAATCAGTCCTTACCATGCAACCTATTTCTATAGAAAACACCCCAATTTGCGATTTCATCTATGATTGGTTCCATCGTTTTTCCATATTCCGTGACTTCGTATTCGACAGTTATTGGTTTTGTATCGACGACAGTCCTCGTTACGAGCTGGTTCATTTCTAAATCTTGCAATTCTTTGGAAAGCATTTTGGCGGCAATACCATCAATCTCTCGCAAAAGATCCATAAATCGCATTTTACCGCCTTGTAAAAGTGTTCCGAGGATATGAATTTTCCATTTACCCGATAAGACTTGCATCGTGTCTGTTATCGCCGTTATTCTAACTTTACATTCTAACGATTTCTTAACCGATTTCCTCTTTATCATACTGGAATTTTTTTCAAAAATAAACAAATGAAGTTTAGTTACCAATTGGAAACTAGTTTCCAATTGGTAACTAATGCATTTTTTAAACCGACCTTATATTATTTTTGCAACGCTATTCAGACATCAATAACAGTTAAATAAAAAATGAGAAAATTATCAGCTTTAACAATCGTTGCCGCGTTAGCATTAGCGGCTTGTGGAGGTAATTCCAACGCAGACAAAGTACAGACATCAACAGCGCAGGAAATTGCGACGGAAAAAGGCACGGTATTTCATCTTGATCGTGCGAGCAGCTCCATAAAATGGAAAGCGTATCATAAAGGTGGTTTCGATCCACGGTTTGGAACACTGGAAAGCGAAGGAAGCCTGACGTTGGAAAATGATGCAATTGCGAGTGGTAAATTCACTATCGACATGAATTCTTTGCGCACGGATGACGATGCTGTAGATGTAGCGAAAACAGGCGGAAAGACAGCTGCGGATTTAGATGGACATTTGAAAAATGAGGATTTTTTCGAAGTTGAAAAATACCCTACAGCGAAGTTAGACATCACATCTGTAAGGCCTTTTGATCCTGCAAAGGATAAAAGTGTACTAGCGGATGCGACAAACGTTATTAGCGGTAATCTAACCATTAAGGAAAAAACGGTGAATATCTCTTTCCCAGCTAAAGTATCCATCAATGAAAACGAAGTAACTGTACAATCGAAATTCAGCATTAATAGACAGGATTGGGGTCTTACTTACGGAACAGATGGTGATCCTAAGGATTGGATGATTTCACAAGAGGTTGACTTGGAATTTGATATCACCGCTAAAAAATAACTATAGCTCTTCACTATATAAATCCGAGACAAAAATCCATCTATGTGAAAGTAAACAGGCAGGCATGTGTCAGATGCCTGCCTGTTTACTTTCACATTTTTTTTTGCAGCACAATGATGGTTAAACCTTCCATCCTATCCCCCACGATTCGCCGTACACTCTTCACTTTAAAACGCCGCAATATCAAATCCCAGTAACGAAATATCATTTTCCAGATCATAGAGATTAACGGGTTGCCCATTTATCCATAGTTCTTCTACTTCATCTTCTTCTTCATCGCTGCCTTTTTTACATGCTTGAAAAACAATAGCTAAACCAAGCAAACAACATACTGTAATAATAAATCTCTTATCCATTTTTAGCTTTTAAACCGACAGATGTATATTGCAAATAGTCGGCTTTGTGTATAATTAGCAAAGGTATAATGTAAGTGGCTTTACGAAGAAAAACCTTCATCTACAAAGTATCTACATCCGAATTTAATCCATTAGATGGATATCGTCGGGGTGCTGGCGCGATCAACGATGACGTTACTCAGCGCCTATAGGCGCCATCTCAAGAATTTGGCTAATGTGTTTGCCGTCCCACAAATACTTTTCTCGACGTCTAATTTCCGAATATTGCAGATCCTCGGCCTCATAATCAATCACTTCTCCCTCCACAATATCTTTAATTATTAGCGTGTGATCTAAATTATGCTCGGAAGGAAATAGTATTTTCTCTTCATAATAACTTACACCTGCATCACTTACGGAACTCTTAGAAAGCATATCGACAAAATTTTGTCCGTTCCAACCGAGATAATAGTGAGTAGTTGGGATTCCACAGGCTTCACCATGGAAACCAACTCGATGAATGAATTGTATTCCTTCTAAACCCATATTGGGCAAAAGTTTGCTTTCTGTATATGTTTGACCATTCCTATATACCGGATAACGGCCTTTGCCGATTAACTTATTATCTGGCGTCAAATACTTTACCTCACAGATATATGCATTCCCACTATATTCTGAAGGTTTCTCATAGCGTAATAACCCATGGATGAACTGGTTATCTTTAGCGTCGACGTGACGTCCTAAAGCTAGCAATCCTAACCAAATAAATCCATTTTTTATATGGCCATTTTTTTCATATTGAACTTCGTGCCAAGGAGCCTCATATCCGCGAATAGTACGCTCATTGTAACCATTACTCGTGATGATCAGCATGGTACCATGCGTTAACGAATCTAACAGAACTCCATACGTATCGGGATAATCTCGAACATACGCAACATCAGCGAAAACATAGGCAGTATCTCCTTTTTGTTTGTTCCATAAATTATATCCCTCATAGACCTGATAAGCGACTGGTGTATCCAGTTGCGCATACGTCGCGAAAGACACCAACATGAAGAATAGTAGATAAAATCTTTTCATCGCTCAAAATAAATGAAAATATAGAAATAGTACAATAGCTGAAATTCGGTAATTTTACCCCCTCCTAACAGATTCGTGGCATTCTTACAAACCAACATCAAGTGAGTTGATAAGTATAATCAGATTTATTTATCGTCAGGGAGCAAATTACCGATACTTTACATTGAAAGAATTGATCTGAACGGCAGTATTATAAGTTCCAGGAACTTCCCAGCCAATATTTGAAGCTCCAATATATAGTTCTTCCCAACTGGTATGGATAAGATATTTTCGTTGTTGGGCAAGCGCAAAAGCTTTTTTTATCACCGGCAACACATCATAGTCAACTCGCATGGTTTTTCCGATCTCGGTTTTTCCCTGTTGCCCCATAATATCTCGCATATCAGGCATATATATAAATGCTCCTGTATTTTGTTCTTTACCGCCATCTTCAGCAGCGTACAATGGTGCAAAGTCAAACCTCTTATCGTAAAGATTTAACCCGAACCAGATATACCGACCAAAATCCGGTGACGACAAATTCCTATTCTGAACCGTGATGAACCACTGGAACTGTGCAGTATGTAAGCCGGGATCCGCAGATCCCGTCGGCATTTTATCTTCAGCTTTCAACACGTTAAAATCAACGGCCATACGTATTTCCTGTTTGTCGGAAACTTTAAGTATCTCTTGCTCGGTAAGTCCATACTCCAGTAACATGGTGGGCCAAGGCTCGTTTGCTTTACGTGGATTGCTCGCTATACCGTTTTTACCATATTCAGAGACCGTGTTTAAATCCAAAATGATAACTCCTGTTTGGGTGTTGACGTTGATTCTGTTCCCACCTTCTGTTTTGTATTCATGGGTTGATCCTGATCCGGTATAAGTAGAACGAAGTATATCGTTGTTAATGCAATTCCACTGCGCAATGAGCCAAACAGGCGTCCCTGTGGCAACCTCATTATAATTCAAATATCCTTGTGCCTGCCCGTTGGACTCATCTGTCGAACCTACCTTGAAGCCTCGCAGATATTTCGAATCCGTAAATAAATCTTCATATTCTTTCTGCTCTTCTTCTGGCGGCACCACCTCTTCATCCTTATCAAAAGAGGGGTCTTGCGTTGAACAGGCGTAGCTACATAACAATAGCAATGTGTACAAAGAAGCTTTCCAATATTTCATAATTATCTCGTAAGTTTTATAAAAAATGTTCACCCTAATTATTTAAGTAATAACGAGAAGTTATCGTAATCACTATGATCTCCCAACCCCCATACACCGGCGTAACCACCTGTGTAACGTGCGGACGGATCAGAAACAGTTTTACCAAACAAAACATTTCCGGCGGTGTTGCTCACTTTAAACTGGAATGTTCCAGGCGTATCTGAATACACCTCTATTTGATAGGTCTGCGCTCCAGGTAGTGGAGCCATTTCAGAAAAGAAGACACCCGGCCAGTTAACCCCACCATCTGCTGTTGCCAAAAACTGTATCAGGCCATCCCCGTTCATACGCAGCACGTAAAAACGATCGTTGTCTTGTGCATTGAACATAATGCCGGCAAATACGGAGCCTGCCGCCACGCGTATTCTGTAATCCATAGACAATCTAAACGTATTGCCGTCTCCGCTAATCATCTCTGCACCGTTTGCACGGTAAAAGGCGACACCGTTAGATCGGGAATTAAAACGTCCATCCTGTATCTGAAACTCACCATTGACGACAGCCCAACCCACTCCTAAATCTTCCTGTATACCGTCCCTATTAATCCAGGAACTGTTTACTCTGTTAAAATTATCACGGAAGATAATACCAACCTCAAATTTGGAAGCTTCTGATTTTGCGCCATTACTTTCGACCACCAGATCCACTTCTCCATCCGGAAGTCCCTGTGGCAACTCTACGGTAATGTTATATTCGTCTTCCTTGATTATATTAGCTGCTACCATATCAAAGTATACTTTATTACCTGTTTCGATAAAATTGGCTCCTTTTATCTTAATTTCCGTTCCAGCCAAGCCGTAATTTGGCGAGACTGAAAATATAACCGGTAAAGATTTGTCTATGGTGAATGTCTGTGCCGAGGTAGCGATCTCATTTACGCCAACCCGAACTTTTAATGGGCCGGTTACAACGCCGCTATCCGGTACCATGACTTGAATTTCGTTCTCACTAAACGAGACGATCCGACCTGGAATATTGTCAGCGAATAGAACTACGTTCGTATTGATAGGCTTGAAATTCTTTCCTTTGATGGTAATAATATCTCTCACCTTGCCTTGCTCGGGAGAGATGGAAAATATTTCTATACCTCTTTTCGGTTCATTGTCGTACGTATCTTTGCAAGCATGTGTCAAGATCGAAATGAGGATGATAACTGATATATGTAGTTTCTTCATTTGCTTATTTTTAATTCTTTAAAACCTTCCTGTTACCTGGATTGATATCCGGGGTTTTGTACTAAATTGTGGTTTAACAAAACATCGTTTATCGGTATGGGGAACCAAATTTTGTAAGGAGCTTTGTCCCAATTTTCCTGCATAATAGGTACGATAACATTCCACCGGGATTTGTTTTCTCCTTTTCCGTCTGACAATCCCGCTATCGCAGATTCCATCCTGCCGAAACGTATAAGATCCGTCCGGCGCTGTGCTTCGAAGCATAATTCGCGCGAGCGTTCTTCCAGCAGTTCGGTCACAAAGTTTGATCGCCTATAACGCGAGTCCAGATAGGAAACCTGTGGTGCCGTATTTCCGATATTTTCGCGCGCGATTCTTCTTCTAACTTCGGTAAGCCTACTTCTAGCCGCAGCTTCATCGCCCGTGAAATACGCAGCTTCCGCATTTAGTAACAGGATATCGGCGAAGCGCAGTATCGGATAGTTTCCTTCGGAAAGTGCAACATTGATGTTTTTTATGCTTGGATCTTTGTAACGAAACTTCGTAATACAATAGTTTTCATCCTCAGGGGTAGCCGGCAGAGGCATAAAATATTTCACACCATCTATAAATTCAACTGCATTTTCCCGATCAACCAACATACCGCCTAAGTTATGCGCTCTCCTCGGATCATTGGCATCGTATAGGTTATAGTACATCTCTGCCGTAGGACGATAATAACCGTACCCACCTCCGGTAATGTTTGTAGCACCTACCGGTATCAAATAAAACAACCACGCACCGTAATCATTGCTTGACACTTGTGCAGACGTAGACTCTCCTGTAAAAAGACATTCTTCGTACTGGGCACTCTCCGTGGTTTCCCTAAAAAGGTAGTCGTAATGTTGCGTGAGTTTATATGCGCTGTTATCGATGATATCTTGTGATACAACTTTGCTCTTTGTGTACAAATCGGTCGAATTGACCCAGTCAAAACTGTTTAATTCAAAATTTAGATTTTTACCGACATCATTCATTTTTGAACTGGCGAGGTAATTATATGATTTTACCAAAAAACCCGCTGCAGACCATTTATTCGCTCTCCCCGGAATTGTTGCCCGATGAGGAAGCACATCATAAGCATATTGAAGGTCATCCAATACTTGCGTAAATACCTCCTGTAAACTATTTCGTGGCGCCATAGGATCTTGTACCGAAGTGGTGTAGACAGGAGCACCGCCATAGAGTATACCTGCGTAATAGTAAAAGAACCCTCGGAGAAAGCGAGCCTCGCCTTTAATCTCTTCCTTTCTGGCTTCCGTCATATCGACGCCATCGATATGATCCAACAGGTAGTTTACCCTATTGATCCCTTTGAATAGAAAACTCCAGCTGAATTTGAAAAGCTCATGCTGCTCCGTAAAAGCTGCTGTAGGAATAGCTCCAAAGAGCGGGTCAGCGAGTCCATCGCGCATAATAGTTTCGTCCGTACCTCCATCAAGCAATGCTTGCATCCCTGAATTGAATGAAGCTCTTCCCCATTCGCCCTGAGCGACAGCCGCAACTACGGTATTGTAGCAGCCCGTAAGAGCCAGTTCGGCGTCGCTGGCCGTTTTATAGAAATTGTCTACCACAGTATTGGAGTATGGGGTTGTATCCAGAAACTTACCGCAACCGCCAAAGAATATTGTTATATAAAGCAAAATATAATATAAATAACTCGTTTTCATATACTTATTAAATTTAGAAAGTTAGGTTTATACCAAAAATTATGGAACGTGTACGCGGATACGATATCCTGTCAAATCCGGGCAATAATGCGTTGTTCGAATCTATTTCCGGATCAAAACCAGTGTAACTCGTCCACGTATACAGGTTGTCTGCGGTCGCATATAGTTTAAGATTGGATACATTGCCCATTCCAGCACGTTTTAACAAGTCGTTCGGAACCGTGTATCCCAAAGACAGGGTTTTCAACCGTAAAAACGAAGCATCCTCTACGTAATAGCTAGAGGTTTTCATAGACGTTGTATTTTTGGTATCGAGACTGAAGGTTCCATATTCGTTCGTTGGATTCTCTGGAGTCCATCGGTTATTCCAAAAATCTTGTGATAAATTTAACCAGGCAAGTGGAGTTCCTCCTTCCAAACGGAAACGTGATTCATTAAAAATTTGATTTCCGTAAGACCCATTTAAAAAGATGGATAGTTCAATGCCTTTATATCGGAAGGTATTATTGATACCGCCAAAAAATTTAGGATTGCTACGGCTAATGATCGTTTGGTCTTCCTCATCAACAATATTATCTGCGCTACCATTCAAGTTTTTAAATTTAAATGAACCGGGTTTCACATTTGTTCCTTGTACACTGACTACGCCATCTTTTAACGTAAAGCTTCTATCGTCAAAAGGAATACTAGGATCGCTGTTGTTCTGCCAGGTAAACTCATCCAATTGATATACGCCGTCAAAAACATACCCGTACGCCGTTCCTATCGGATGTCCAATCATGACACGCCCAACATTGGTAATCCAACCTCCACCGATATTGACGGGGATAAAATCTACGCCACCTAAATCTCTCACCGTATTCCTATTGGTGCTTATGTTAAAGTTTGTAGACCACTCGAAGTTGCTGTTTCTAATGTTTACGGTCGACAATTGTATTTCTATGCCTTCATTATCTATGCGCCCCATGTTTTTCCACTGTGAGGAGAAGCCTGATTGAGAAGGCACCGGCGCGGGCATGAGCATGTCGTTTGTAATCTTCCGATAGGCATCCATGGTTAGCTGTATCCGATTATTGAATATACCTAAATCAAGTCCGGCATTATACTGATCTGTAGCTTCCCATTTCAAATCCGGATTGGCCATGGTCGATGGTGAAAGCCCGAGTGTACCGTTATAATAACTATTTTCCATATTCGCCATATACTGATGTGACGGGATACGTTCGTTGCCGGTGCGTCCATAACTCAGCCTCAATTTTAAATCACTTAGAAAATCTACATTTTGTAGGAATTTTTCTTCGGACAGCCGCCATGCAGCTGCCGCAGAAGGGAAATAGCCATATCGATTAGCCTTTCCGAATTTGTCCGAGCCATCTGCGCGTAGACTGACCGTAAAAAGATAACGTCCGTACAGGTCATAGTTTATTCTAGAAAGATAAGAAACGCGATTATTTACATCCCGAAATGAATATAAGCTATTCAGAACCGATCCCTTGGATATGTTATATGGGCCGTTATTTTCATCGAGATAGTTACCGTTGTCCACACCAAACGATTCGTAATTGTAGTGGTTTAACTCAAAGACGGCAATGGCGTCTAATTTGCTCCATCCAAAATCTTTTTTGTACGTCAGCTGGTTGGTATTGGCAATATTGTAAGCTCTACTTTCCGAAACTATTGCCCGCCCGTTATTGCCGGCTCCCCATTCCGTATTTTTACCATAGAATTCGTCGCCTTTAGAGCTGGAAAGTATACCACCCACGGAGGTATTGAACGTTAATCCTTCCATAATTTTATAATCCGCATACGCGTTCATATTAGCACGGATGATAGAAGTACTTTTAATGGCATCTTCCAACATGGATATGGGCGATACATATACTCCAGTATTGTCCCATGAGGGGACAAATACTTCTACAGGGCGTGATGTGACCAGACTCTGTACGACACCGTTGAATGTCCCTCCTTCTCCACCACTCTGGCTGGCGCCGTTGAATTTCGAAAACGACGTATTGAAGTTTGTGCCCACTTTGAGCCTTTCCGTAGACTGGTGATCTAATTTTAGACGGGAGGTAACTCGCTGGTAATTGTTGTTGATTATAATCCCTTGATATTTTGTATACCCAACGCTTCCAGAATATTGCGTTTTTTCGTTACCTCCATCCAGCGAAAGGTTATGGTTATGCGATATGGCTGTACGTAACATCTCGTCCTGCCAGTCATGGCTAGGTAGGGCATAGGGATCTAGAGGAGAATCAAGTTCGTTGTAGGCACCGTCTCTATTCGAATCGGAATAAAACAGTGGCGAATTCGGATCGATTATCTTTCGATAATCGATGAAGTCGGAAGCCCCTAGTACATCAATTCTTTTCGAGACTACACCAAGGTTGACATTTCCATCGTAATTGATCCGGCTTCTTCCGGCTCTACCGCTCCTTGTTGTGACCAAGATAACACCATTAGCTCCTCTGGAACCGTAGATCGCGGTGGCCGAAGCATCCTTCAATACTTCTATCGATTCGATATCCGCAGGATTAATGCTGGCCAAAGGATCTAATTGACTACCGTTACCCATTTTTGCGGAAGCTATCTCATTGGCATTGACATCCATTTGAATACCATCTATGACATACAAAGGCTGTGAAGATCCGTATACTGAAGTAGCTCCGCGGATAGATATGCGTGAATTGGCACCAAGTTCTCCCGATTGGGAAGATATCTGTACACCGGCCATCCGTCCTTGCATGGCATTGACAAGGGAAACTGGTCGAGATTGCATGATGTCTTCGGATTTTATCCCCGTTACTGCACCAGTCAGGTCTTTCTTATTTACCGTGCCATAACCTACAACCGTGACTTCTTCCATATTTTGCACGTCTTCCATAAGTGTGACTTCGATATAGTTAAGATTTGCTGTTCTGACCGTCTGGCTGATGAACCCCGTATAGGAGATATGTAAATCCGTTCCGCCAGGGACGGTAATGGAAAAAGCCCCTTTGGCATCTGTTACAGTTCCGATATTACCATCTTTTTGTACTACGGAAGCGCCTACAAGGATATTTCCTGCCTGATCCCTTACGATGCCGGTTATGACTTGTTGGATTAAGGAAGGATCTTGTATATTGTGGTTCTGGTCTATGTTGTGGGCATTGGATGGTCTATTGACAATCGATGGTATTTCTTTTTTGTTAAGTACAATGACTTTATCTTGTATTTCATAGCCATAGGGTTGGTTTTTGAAAAGCAACTCCAGTGTATGTTGCAAGCTTTCGTTCTGTACATTGATATTCACAGATTCTACGACAACATCGCGTTTATTGTAAAAAAATTTTAGGCCTGTTTGCTGTTCTATTTTTTTAATTACCGATCCAAGCGTAGCCCTACGCTCGCTAAGTGTAACCCGCTGACCATATACATTGGCAGAGAGTTGTACGGAAAAAAATGTTAATAATAGAAGCGTTAATTTCAATCGCATAAGATTTTGTCTATGTTGTAAAAACAACAAGCTTGATAATAATTTTAAATGCATACTTTTGTATGGTTTGGTTTACAAATGGATACTGTTTACACAAAAAAGTCTAGTTTGTTTGTCCAAATTTCAGCTGGAAATGTAGCGAGCATTTCCGGCTTTTTGATCTATACTAGGCAATACAACTCTCAAGGATCTTTTATTTCTATCATATATCTATTTTTTATGTTTTACGACTAGATTCTTTTCACTTCTTAGTTCAAAATTGACACCTGCAACCTTTAAAAGATGTAAAGCCTGCCCAAGTGTTACATCTCGAGGTATGTAACCTGAAAAAAGATCATTTGATCCCGTTATTTCATACGTAACGTCGATGTCGTACCACCTTGCAAACTCGTCCATTACGGCATGGATGTCATCGTCGTTAAAATAGAAAAATCCTTGTTTCCATGCTGTAAATCCTTCCACATCAACTTGGTTTTCCTTAATACCTGAATGATCGACTATAGCTTGCCTGCCTGCAGTCAATTTTACTTTATCAGGCTTTTGTTTGCTTAGAGCATCCAGCTTTTGTACGGTTACAACGCCTTCCGTAACTGTTGTTACAACGCCTTTTTTTGCCACATAGCTATTGATATTGAATTTTGTGCCTAATACTTCTACTAGTTGCTGATCCAATTTCACAAAGAAAGGGATACGCGATCCATCCTTTGACGTCTGTTTACTAATTTCAAAATATGCTTCTCCGCGGAGCAATTCAACCGTACGGGATGATCCGTTGAATTCGGAAGGAAACCGTATGGAGGAAGATGCGTTTAACCACACTTTGGAACCATCAGCCAACCTCAATTGATATCGTCCTCCTTTAGGTGTAGATAAAATCGCGTATTGGGTGCTATTTTTATCGTGCTTGTCATAAAGCTTGGTACCGTCTAAGTATTGTACGTCGCCATCGATGATTAGTTGCGATTGTTCCTGGTCCAGCTCAATTGCCCTTCCATCAGCAAAAGTGAGATTCGCTTTATTATCGGCGGGAGATATATCATTAAGACTAAGAGAATGTTTCGTCTCTACGCTGGGTGCCACCATCGTATAATAACAGACCCCAATCAAAAAGAAAAATGCCACCGTCGCCGCTACTGTCCTAAAATTATTGAACCGGTAACGAATACGACGATGTGGAGAGGGTATATCTATCCTTTCCTTGACCTTTGCCAAAATCCTGTCCTTTAACTCGGATTCACTTTCGGAAAAAGAATCAGGAATATCTATAATATCGTCATCAAAACTGTTATACCATGCGGAAAGTTCCATCTTTTCTGTTTCGTTGATAGTGCCCGCTAACCATTTATTGGCCAATTCTTGATATCGATTCGTTGAGTTCATAGTATCGCTTTAATAATAGGTGTGTTGTACCCACTACTTCCCTTAGTGGTGATTCATATTTTTTTGAAAGAAAGTTTTAGCTTTATTCTACAATAAAGTTGTCAGGAAGCTGCTCAGTTTTATTCTGAGTATTCGGAATGCTTTTCCAAGATGCGCTTCCACTGTTTTTTCGGAGAGATTTAGTTTTTCGGCTATTTGTTTTTGGGTACAGCCTTCTTCACGACTGAGTCGAAAAACCAATTGACATTTTTCTGGCAGACGTTGTACATATTTGGCCAACTCATGCTGTAGTTCCTTAAAGTCAAGCAGCTGCTGTGTAGAATTGTCGAATTGTTCTTTTGTAAGAATATAATCAAGATATTTCCTTTTTTGAAAATACCTGTTCAACGTTTGAAATACCCGATATTTCACAGAGACTGCCAAGTAACTCGAGAGCTCTAGTCTAATCTGCAAATCATTCTTTCTATTCCATAAAGAGATAAAAATATCCTGAACGATTTCCTCTGCATCTTCCAAACTATCTACCCTGTTTGATGCAATCGTAAAAAGCTTCTTCCAATAGCGATTGTAAATCTCCGTAAAGGCATTTTCGTCTCCTTGCCTCAACAAATCTATGAGCTCGTTGTCTGTAAAATCTGGGTAAGAATGCATAAGTTTAAAAAGGCTAACTCGCTCGAGTTATCAAGCATAGATAGCAACAAAAGTAAAGTTTCTTTTTCATCTTTCTGTCATGGACTGTCATGGTAAAAGATATTTTGCGTAAAATAAATAAAAAAATTGGAGTAAGGGATTTATGCATTTTATCATACCTATAAATAACAGTTCAAGATAGTCATTTGATATAATCAATGATAATGGAAATTAAACACGGCCTTACAATGATAAAACAAGAAAAGAATTACAGGATTTTAGGTGCTTATGCAATCTTTCTTTCGATGATCAGCTGTTCACATAATGCACATACCGGACAACATGGGCAACAAGTGTATGATACGATTTCCATATTAGAAGATCGCTTTTTTCAAAAAGGCATCGCGTTAGTTGGTTCGAACACCGGCCAGCTGGTAGAAGACAAATTTATCTACCCCTTCGGAAAGTTGCAAAACGATACTATGGCAGCATGGAGATTAGCAGAATGGGGATCAAAAAAATTATTGAAGGAAACGCCTAGATTAACTAACGGAGAAGTAATCTATGAAAATGAGCTAAAAAAAATTGCTTTTTCTGAAGACACCCGTACGATGGCCGTTAAGATGTTCTTAAATGCCGGAAACGAATATAGCAAAATAAGGGCTGACGGAGAATATTGGCCACATCTGCTATTAGAACAAAGATTCCAGAGCCCTAGACCCCTAACCAATGCCAGACATCTCTTCGTAAAAATGGATGTGGACTTAATAGCTGTCGAATTGAAAACAGCAAAAGAAGATTTAAATCCGCAACTGCATACCGCTCAGTTTCAACTATTCCTTACCCTTCAAAATAATAACCCTGATGCTGAAGGCTATGAAGATTTCCTCTGGTTCGGACTTCCTTTCTATGACTATCGATATAAAGATGTCGAAATTTATCAAGCTGCCGATGTGGGAAAAGATGATGCATCCCAAAAATTTATTTACATGGCAGGGAGTAAAGATGTCATGGGAGGATCGCTGCATGACGGCAAGCCCTTATCTATAAATAAAGACATCTTACCGTATTTATTGACGGCGTTTGAGCAAGCAAAGAACAAGGGTTATCTGAAAGACAGCCAATGGGAGGATATGGAGCTTACAAGCATGAATATTGGCTGGGAAAATCCGGGGCCTATTGATGCTGGAGTGGAATTCAAGAATTTTGATATCTATATGCTTGTCGAGAAGCTACCTACAAAGTAATACCGAGAAAAGCCATTATAAAAAAAGAAAAATGACAAGAAAGATTTTGTTTGTGTATCTATGGATATTTTTTGCTATTGTACAAAAGGCCAGCGCCCTAAATTGGACTGCACATTGGATTGCTCCGAGCTCGTCCTCTTCTCTTGATTATGGGGTTCATCTGTTCCGAAAGAAAATCAATATTCCGCATTCACCGGATCATTTCGTTATCCACCTATCTGCAGATCAGCGCTATGTCCTTTTCGTGAACAGCCATTGTATTAACCGTGGGCCGGCAGCAGGCTCGCCATTACGTTGGAATTACGATACGATAGATATCGCTCCTTATCTTCAAATAGGAGAAAATGTCATTACTGTACAAGTAGTAAACTATGGCAAATGGACTCCGGGTGCACAAATGACATTATCTACGGGGTTCATTATGCAAGGTGACGGTGAAGCAGAACAGGTAGTAAATACGGACGAGAGCTGGAAAACAAAAAAAAATAAAGCATATGAACCTTCTTTAGAACACATGGAGGTAATTGATATCGAACCGGCCGACCAAATCTACGGTTCACTTTATCCTTGGGGATGGCAGCAGGTTGATTATGACGATTCTCATTGGGAGGAAGCGGCCGTTCAAGAGAGAGGGATGAACTATGGCCAGGGAACAGAATATATACGTGCGCTACAACCTCGCAACATCCCTTTACCGGAATTGAAGGCAGAAAAACCCATGCATGTTCGACGAGCATCAGGGATTACGATGAATGGCCTTTTTTTAGAAAAAGGGGCAATCACTATTCCTCCATTTACAAAAGCCAGCCTGCTATTGGATCAAACATATCTCACAAATGCCTTTATAGAAGTTGTATTAAGTGGTGGCAAGCAAGGGAGTCTATCCATTGCCTATGCGGAGGCATTGTACGATACGGAAGGGAATAAAGGAAATAGAGATGAAATCGATGGAAAGAAAGTACTTGGGGTTAAAGATATTATTTACCCAGATGGAGGTAAGCACAGACCTTATAGTCCGCTGAATTTTAAGACATTCAGATATATACAGCTAGATATAGAGACAAAAGAGCAGCCCTTGATAATTGAACAGCTTGACTGTACATTTGTCGGATACCCTTTTCAAGAGCTTGGCCGATTCGAAAGCAGCAATCCGGCATTGTCCACGATCTGGAAAATAGGCTGGCGCACAGCAAGGTTATGCGCGGTAGATCTCTATTACGACTGCCCATACTACGAGCGTATGCAATATACCGGAGATACCCGCATTCAATCCCTGATATCACTTTATGTAAGTGGGGATGACCGTTTAATGCGCAAAGCTATTACCGACCTAGCGTCTTCTTTAGTCGCTGAAGGTATCTTACAAAGCCGTTATCCAGCACAAAGAATACAGATTATTCCGCCATTCTCGTTGTATTGGATCAATATGTTGCATGATTACTGGATGCACAGGCCGGATGAAAACTTTGTAAAGGAGTATTTACCGATTGCTCAACAAATAATACGTTGGTATACCGAACGTGTCGATCCTGCTACGGGCATGCTTGGACCAATGTCCCACTGGAACTTTGTCGATTGGCCAAACGAATGGCCTTGGTCTGCACAGCGGCCTTCCGGTGGTGTTCCTCCGGGGGGAATAGAAGGAGGTTCTTCTATTCTTAGTCTCCAGTTTGCCTATACCTTAAAAGATGCTATTGATTTGATGTCCTACTTCGGTGAAAAAGCGAAAGCAAAGGAATATCGGTTACTTCATAATAAGATAAACCATGCTGTTTTAACACAGTGTTATGATCCGCATCGTAAATTGCTGGCAGACGATATTAAAAGGAGCAGCTATAGCCAGCATGCCAACATCATGGGAATACTAGCCGATGCAATCCCTAAAAAAGAGCAAGCCGATGTCTTGTTAAGATTAGATTCAGATACTTCTCTCATACAAGCGACACTATTTTACCGCTTCTATCTTATAAGGGCAATGAAAAAAGCAGGTTTAGCTAATAGATATGTAGATCAATTGCAATTATGGAAAGACATGCTAGACCTAGGGTTGACGACTTTTGCGGAACGCCCTGAACCTTCCAGATCCGACTGCCACGCCTGGAGTGCCAGCCCTAATTATGATTTTTTGGCTACAATATGTGGTGTAGAACCTGATTCACCGGGATTCAAAACCGTAAAAATAAGCCCAAATCTCGGGAGTTTAGAATTTATTGAGGCTGAAATCCCTCATCCATCAGGTATTATAAAACTATATCTAAAAAAAGAGATAGACAAGCTATCTGGAGAAATTACGCTCCCGAACGGTGTTTCGGGAACATATGGGTATAAGGGCAAATCAATCAAGCTAACTGCTGGAACAAACAAAATATAAACCACATACTCCCGCATAAGGAGATCCATTAACTAATTGTATTTCTATGAGAACAAAAAAGAACCTTAAACGCTATTTTTACAGACTTTCAAAAATAGCTTTGCTTGCTGGCATCGTTTTCCTCGGTTTAAGTAGCTGTAACAAAGCGCACGATGGACAAGAAGAATTTAGCGATGGGCTATCAAAAGGCGTCGGGACATCGGAGCATCTTTTTGCCTTAACAAGTCCTCTATCCTTGTTAACCGATCAAAATTTCCAACATGGATTCCATGTACTCCATCCATCCACCGGCGTGGTACAGGGATCAATATTATATGCTGGAGGAGGTTCGTCTCCAAAATGGAATTTGTCTCAGTGGTATAGTAACTCCTCCTTATATGGTGCAACACCAACTCCCCTATCATCCGGTTCATACCGTTTTGCCGATTCAAATAAAGCGATTACTATAGGGCCAGCGTCTTCTACAGATAGGGATATTATTTTTGCCATCAATGGTCAAAATGAGTTTGGTGATACATATAGAACATCGTCTCAACCGTTTCCTCATTTGATTATCGATCAAAGGATTGCGGATCCCGATGGTTGGTTAGGCAGCGCAACACCATTTATCGGAGCGTTGGATAGCCTCAATTTCCAGATTGATGCCTATCTGGACTACCATGCAAGAAACCAGAAAGCAGGATATAATTCTGCTATCCATGCCTTGCAGTTCAGCTGCGTGTTCCTTGTCCAGAATCTCAATCCCAGCAGTGCTGGCTACGGCAAGTCTATGTATTTCTTAATTATGCTGTTTGACGATAGATATAGCTTGCCCGGACTCTCTATTGGAGAAGATATATTTAGTGGTCAGCTTATTTACGATGTAGGCTTGGCATCCTTTAGTACCACTGGTCTTGTACAGGGGCAATGGAAGACCGTGAAAGGAGATCTTTTATCCCAGATCAAGCAAGGGCTGAACGAAGCCTGGAGCAGAGGATATCTACTTGAATCGCAATCATACAACGATTACAAGGTATCTCTTTTTACAATGGGATTTGAATGTACCGGGCTCAATATTGGCACGATGAAAACCCGTAACTTAAGTTTGATAGCCTATTAATAAACTTATTCTGGGACAAATGAAAAAAAGAAAATTCTTTAAATTTCCGGTTAGCTCAATAATCGTTTTAACATTTTTATTTGGATGTAAAAACACTAATTTAAATCAATCGGTAGAAGAAGTTATTGTTGCTGAAAGTGAAAACGTGAATACCATTATTCCCGATTATGTAGGAGACGAATCTCTAGATCAATTAGTCATTAAAACGAGGTATATAGGTGATCTGTTCATCGATAACGGCATATCATTGGAAAAATCTGGAGTCATTAACTCACAGGGAAATATCCGGATGGTTATAAATACACAAGATTTAAATCATAGAAATTTATATAAACCTATACAAGGAGGCGGCCCACATATTTGGATCAGCAAACAACCTAGTACAACAAAAAAGGTGACACCTTGGGCAACGTCCAATGAACTTATTTTGCAAATGCGGGCTGCTGTACCTCATGTTAAATTGGAAGATAAAGATGGAAAAACCGGATCTTCTGATTTTTCAGCCGATCGAGCCCCAGTAACACAACTAAGTTTTGGGATTTATCTACATGATGAAGGCAGTAATAAGACGTTTGCCTATATTATTCCCGTTTATGAGTCGCGAGGAACCTACCAAGAATCGGCAAACAATCATGATACCTACACCAGTTTTATTTCAAGTCCTTTAGAGTCTAATAGCCAATATATTACAAAATATCCCAAGTCGGAAAGCTTACAGTCTAAACCTTACGCTGAAAAGAAATTTTTCAAAGTATCAATTACCAGAGAAAATTTGCTAAAGGGAATAAAGGATTCAAATATTGGTCTTTCACAAGATTTATCCAAATACCGAATTGCGTTTTTAGGCGTACTGTTTGAACTTCCAAATTATGTCGAAAGTGGCAGTAACATAAGTATGGTTGAACTCAGTCATTTTACGGCTTTTACACGGTATAAGATGTCCATGTGAAAGTATAAAAAAGGTGCCTTTTAATAAGGCACCTTCAATTTGCTTAACCTTGAATAATATACTTGTAGAAATAAAACTATAATAAGTCGTCTCTGTCAGGGTCTAGAGAATCGTTTTCTCTTTTACGACGCTCTACAATTCTGCTACTACGCTCTGTGTCAAATGTGCTCGGATCGTTTGTCATATCATCACGGTTCTCTTCAATATCTTCTATAGAAGATGGTCTACGTCTCCGGTAAAACCTATCCTCATCGAAATGACTGTGTGTATAAAATTCATCACGGTTATAATCCGTAACTACAATGGGAAGACCGGCTTCATCGCGTCCTTCAAAAATCCTGCGGACCGACAATTCTGTTTCGGGATCTACACGGTCTTTTACATAGCTGGGCAATAGCATAATCTGTTGTGCGTTTACCGGAATAACGACCACTTTTCCGTCATCATCTGGATTGTACGTGCCTTCACCTGCATAACCTTGCGGAGCAATCGCAGGATCGTCTTCCAATCTGCGGTCTACCTGATCTGAAATTTCATTTTCCTCCGCAATGCGGTTATCTGTGTCCTGAATAAGGCCATCATCATATAAATCAGCAATGCCGATAGGAACCAAAATTTTCTTGTCGTCCTCAATACCTAATTCGTTGCCATCTAGATCAACCACAAGGTAGCGAACCTTACGGCTGTCTGGATTGAAAAGCAATTCATCTACTTCACCGATCTGCTGACCAAGTTCATTTTTCACATCCCATCCTTTAATATTTGGTTCCCCGTCTACTATCTCGTAATCACTTCCACCCAGTTCAACCAGATGGTCGTATTTGTTTTCTTCTAATGCCATGATTTTGTTTTTCTAAGTTTCCAATATGTACTATTTATTGTTTATGTCGAAACGCAACAATCTGTACATTACGATTCTGTTGTCTTCCGTCTTTAGTCGCATTACTCGTCACGGGCTCTTCTTCGCCCAATGAATGAGTTGATACTTTACTTCGTTCTATACCACCACTGTTAATCAACCAGTCTTTTACCGCGTTAGCACGTTCGGCACCTAATTCTTTGTTATGCGAAGCTGTCCCCGTAGAGTCGGCGCTACCATATACACCAATATACGCCCCCTTGAAACGTTCGTTTAAAGCGTCTGCAATCTGTTTGAGTTTCGTCTCGGAACTACCCTGAATTTCTTTTTGATCCGTTGCAAACAGGATATTTTCACCAATCGTATAAATCGTGTAATCCGCGTTTTCGCGTGTCATAATATCTGTATCTGTAATATCCGGATTAGTAGATTGTGGTGTGTTAAAATCTACCGAATTCCAGTCTGGCTCTGTTGCGGCCAACACTTCTGACCGATCTATTGTCGAGTTAGCAGTGGTGTCCGTTACTCCCGTCTCTGTAGAATCTGGATTACACTGATTTACGGCAAATATTATAATTGCCAGTGCGATGATTGCAAGCAAAAGCCAGACCCACCAGGGTGTTCCGCTTTTAGGTTGTACTTCTAAATGTGCCATAATCTGTATTTATTTAATGTTATTTTTTGTAACTACTCCAATAGAACAGCGTTGTAGATTATTTCGTTCAAAAAATTTTAGTAAACACAGACCTTAGTTAAAACTCTGTTATATATTTTTATACCCCTATGCATTTTTATGCCATATTCATAAAAATTTACAGATAAACAATATCCACAAAAAAACTATAAACAACTAAATATCAACACTTAATATTTTTTAAAGCACTTTTTAAAAGACTTTTTATGCGCTTTATTGCGTATTTATTTTTTTCTTATCCTATATTTATATTCATTTTAGAGCTGAACATGACCTTGACTAAAGCCTTTTTACGATGTATATTACTTATATTCTATTCTCTTCTATCGATAATTTCTTTGGGACAACCATTTAGTTATCAGATCATTGGGAAGGTAATTAATAAAGATTCGCAACCTATTGGTTCGGCAACGGTTACCCTAAAAGATAAAGAATTGAAGACCATTTCTACCGCTATAACAGATAGTTTGGGATCATTCATTTTAAGATATGACAAAAGTGGTAACGACTATTTAGTTAAGATCCAGCATCTAGGATATAAAGAATATCAAAGTTCGATAAAAGAAGTACATAACAATGACCTCGGCACAATTCAGCTTTTAGAACTGGACAATATTCTAAAAGCAGTGGAAGTCAAGGCAAAGCCGAACATCATAGACGTTAGCGGAGGCATCATCACTTATAATGTAGAAAACTCGATTGGCGGTCAAGATGTTTCTGCCCTGGAAGCGCTTAAACGTGCCCCCGGTGTATATGTCGAAAATGAAAGTTCGATTACACTGAATGGCAAAGGAGGCGTTCAGATATTGTTGGATGGAAGACAGACATATCTTTCTCAGAACGAACTGACTGACTTACTGAAATCACTTTCGTCTAACGACCTCAAGGCCATAGAGATCATTAATAGTCCCACAGCAAAGTACGATGCATCGGGTTCTGCGGGCATTATAAACATTAAAACGAAGAAGAATCAAATTAAAGGCTTAAACGGAAATATATCCAGCACGTTAGCATATGGTGTCAGCCCAAAACAGCTACAAAATATGTCCGTGAACTACAGAGTGGATAAAGTGAATGTATTTGGGAGTTATAATCACACACTCGGAAATTACAATTATCTTTATGGCTCTGACAGATCCCAGAATGGGAAATTATATAGTAGCCACACAGACGATATTGATAAAAGACAAAAAATGTCAGCTCGATTTGGCATAGATTATTTTATTGACGATAAAAACACGATCGGCTTTCTTGCAAATAGCAACTTTATTTTTGGTGGGGGCATAACCGATACCAGAACCGGCATCAGTACAATACCTTCCTCCATCATCGAAGAAACTCTGGACGCTGTAAATGATTATTACGGACAGGGTACCAGCCGATATAACTTTAATTTCAATTACCGATATGAAGATACACTCGGGCATATTTTAAATATTGATGCTGATTATGGATTATTTGATAAATGGAACAAAAATCTCCAATCAAATACATATAGAGATGTCCACGGACGAATAACTGAGGACAACTTATATCGTACTTTAAACGGAATAGATATTGATATGAAGGGAATTAAGATCGACTATTCTACAAAACTATGGGAGGGAACTTTCGAGGCCGGCGCAAAATACTCCCAAGTCGGTTCCGCCAATGATTCTAGATTTTATCATGTTGGTCCAACCGCGGATAGTTTAGACAACCGAAGGTCAAATGACTTTAAGTTTAACGAAGCGATTTCAAGTGCTTACTTGGATTATAAACGTACAATAAATCAATGGTCTTTTCAAGCAGGTTTAAGATTTGAGGTCGCCGACTCAGAGGGACTCTTACTCTACAAAGAGGATGGTCTAGACAAAAACAATCGAATAAAAAGAGATTTTACTAACCTTTTCCCATTTTTCTCTATAACAACGCAACCCGGAGAAAATCAAAACCTATCGTTGTCATATGCCAAACGAATTGAACGACCTGCTTATCAAGACTTGAATCCATTCATATACATGCTTGATGAACTGTCCTTTTGGCAAGGCAATCCTTTCCTAAATCCAGAGTTGACCCATCGTCTTACTTTATCGTATTCTCGTAAGAATTCAACAGTTGTAACCTTCAACTTTGCTTACTCGGATCAGTTTAACGCTAAGGTAACCGATACGCTCGAGACGGAAAAAATAGTCATGATCAGCAGAAATGTTGGCACGCAAAAGCATTGGTCTTTAGCATTGACACAAAACTTTCCACCAAAGTCATGGTGGGATCTATCATTCAATGGTTTAATATATTATATCCAAAATGATGTATCATTCGATGAATACAGGAATCTTAGCTTACAACAATTCGCTGGGCGATTGAGTCTCTTACAGTCCTTTCGTCTACCATTTAAAATGAAAGCAGAGGTCTCCGCTTCTTATAATTCGAATAGGTTAAGCGGAGCAAATATTTTTAGTGAGGCAATTAGTCAAGTAGATATTGGGATCCAAAAAGCGCTATTGAATGATAAAGCAGTGCTTCGGATAGCGGTAAATGATATATACAAAGGAAACCAAAGCAAGAGTAATCAAAGTTTTCCCGGTTTTCAATCGAGTAACTATGGGTACTTCGAATCTCGACAGGCCCGACTTAGTTTCAGTTATAAATTTAGCAAGGGTCAATCAAGCTTACAGCGCACAAGAAAATCTGCTTTAGAAATTGAAAGTGGAAGGATTCAATAGAAATAAAAGATCACACAAATTATAACCGGATCTCGGATACGAAAATTAATTAAACGAAGCTCTAAATGCTAACGGAGAATTCGAAGTTCTATTTTTGAATAACCGATGGAAAGATTGTGGATACTCAAAACCTAAGTAGTAAGCAATTTCAGAAACGGACATGGATGTGGTGGACAATAGCTCTTTTGCTTTTTCGATAACACGATCTTGAATATGCTGTTGCGTCGTTTGTCCGGTTTGTACGCGCAACATATCACTTAAATAGTTGGGACTTAAATGCAATTCATTTGCTACAAATTGAACACTTGGAACACCTGTTTCTAGCAACTTATCATTTCTGAAATAATCATCCAGCAAGGCCTCCAGTTTTGTCAATAAATCATTGTTAACTTTCTTTCTTGTCAAAAATTGACGATTGTAGAAGCGGTCGCAATATTTAAGCAAGAGATCTATATTGGAAACCAATAGATCTTGCGTAAATCCATCCATATTCGTATCTATTTCGTTATGGATATTTTCTATAATGTCCATTATAGATTTCTCTTCTTTTTCCGAAGCATGTAAAGCTTCGTTGCTTTTATAAGAAAAATAACCGTAATCTTTGATTTGTGACGCTAACGAATAACCTTGTAAAAAATCGGGATGTACCACCAACACAAATCCTTTTACGCCATTAAGCAATACATCTTCAAATTGCAACACCTGATGCGGAGCGATAAAATACATTATTCCCTCATCAAAATCATAATACTGCTGTCCGTATTTACATTTTCCACCAGCACAATCTTTCTTTAAGGCAACGACATAGAAATCTGTCATTATCGTGCTCAAAATAGTCTCCGGCTCCAGTTTTACATCATCAAAATTAAAAACGCTGATCAACGGATTGGAAGGTTTTTTCAATCCTAAAAACTGATAAAGTGCATTAATCGATGAAACTTTATGTGGAGCTCTCATATTTTTATCTTCACATTTGATCATACTAAATTACTGTTTTTATTGTTTAGGAAGAAGTTGTTCATCCCTAATCTGCTCAATTCCTTTTCGATAGGTGGTTACGTGAAACCCCGGAAAACGTTTTCGGAATTTTGAATCATCAAAGATATTGTCATATTCATATCTCGGCAGTAATTCCTGCAATTCACCTACTCTCTTGTTGAATGGAGCACCAATTTTGAACGCAAATTTCGGAACAACGGTATATTTGAATTCTTTTGCATACACATCGGATGCCAAAGCAATAAATTCTTTGTAAGTCGGATGACTACCATCTACCGGCAAATGCCAAGTTTGACCAAACGCATCAGGTGTATTACCGATCAATGCTGTTGCCCGGCTGGCATCAGGCGTCCAAATCAAACTTCTTTTTTTATCGGAACAAATCGGTACTTTCAATTTCTTACCTTCTTTGATATTGTCAAAAATCAAGGTATTGGTAATACTTTGCGTTTTTCCAGGTCCGTAGAACTCTGGTGCACGACAAATAACAGCTTCCAATCCGCCCGACTGTATTTCTTTCAAAACCATTTCTGCCATTTGTTTTCTCACTTGTCCCTTTCTTCCTACCGGATCGAAAACCGTTTCTTCTATCAGCAAGCGGTCGTCCTGCGGATACATATAGGTGTTGTCAAAAAACACTAATTTCGTACCGTTGACTTTGCACGCATCAATCACATTTTGAAGGATAAGCGGAAACTGTTCTTCCCATAAATCCGAACTGATGGGCAATCCTAACGTAAAATAGGCAATTTCACTACCTTTTACAGCTTCAATAGCTTTTTCTTTAATGGATAAATCTGCCGAAAAGACTTCGTCTGTATCGTTAACTTTTTTTGCCCCACGACTCACAATGCGGATGTCGGAAGTAAAATTTCTTTTTAATTCCCTCGCGAGTTCTTCGCCAATCTGACCATTGGCACCTAATATTGTTTGCATTTCTTTTTTACTTAAATTGTCGTTATATTACTTTAATTTCCCTAATTCCCGCATAATCACTTTAGCCATTTCTTTAGAGCTGAATGGATTTTGTCCGGTGATTAGATTTCTATCTACGACAACGTTGGATGTCATCGGAATAAATGCTTTCCTATAATCAGAACCTCTTTCTATTAGACCGGCTTCCAGATTAAACGGAACTTCCTTTTTTCGTTTGGCAAGACTTTCTTCAAACCTATTAAAACCCGTGATTTTTTTATCTTTTATCAGATAGTCACCGTTGGATAATTTTACATTCAACAAGCCGCCAACACCATGGCAGATCGCACCTATCATGCTACCCGCTTCGTATTGATTTCTGATAATGGACTGCATTGTCTCATTATCGGGAAAATCGTACATCGTGCCATGTCCGCCAGCTAAATAAACCAAGTCAAATGATTCGCTTTCTACTTCGTTCAAACTTTTGCTATTTTCCAATAACGCGCGAAATGACATATCGTTCCAATACTGTTTAGAAACCTCGTCAAGCGTAAATCTTTTTAGACTTTCGGGATCAATGGGTACGTTTCCACCGTTCGGACTCGCAATGGTAATTTCATAGCCCTTTTCTTTTGCTTCGTGATACAAATGTGTCAGTTCACTTAACCACAAACCTGTTTCCAGGTTTCCAATGGCGTAGGTCTTGATGTTTGTCACAATGATTAGAATTTTCAAAATGCCCATAATGCTATTTTTTAGTATTACAAAATTCATAATAAAAATCAAAGCAGATGTAGCCCTATCGAAGTAAGTTGTAACAAAATCTCTGCCTTCTAACCAGCTTCCATGCTTATCGGCAAAATAACAGATAAGTCAACACGTTAAATTTTGTGAAGACGGGGAAGAACAATAAATAATTCCTTAAATTGCCTGCTTTATAAACCCAGCACATTGTATCGTTAAATTGAAGATTATGTGGACATTTGCGATTAAACAGAAAATGACGGCGGCGATACTGTTATTCGGTGTGATTGGCCTGGTTATGTTGACCAATATGCGTGAACAACGAATTGCCACACGGATAAGCGCTGCAGTTACTTCCATCTATGAAGATCGACTGGTAGTAGCACAATATATTCTTCGACTATCAAAACAAATAGATAGCATCATCGCCGTTTTGGAAAAGGAGAAAGATGACGTGACTATACAGATAAACAACCATCTAGCGGACGTAACCGCACTAAATGAATTATACGAAAAGACGATACTTACGGAAATGGAAAAAGCTAATTTTGATATTTTCAAACAACTGTGTCAGACTATATCCTTAAATAACAAAATTGGCAACCATACTTCAGCACTATTGGCTGCTCACGAAGCCGGGGAAACGTTGCAAACACTTTCCTCGATACAAGTAGAGGAAGGAAAAAATCAACTAGACGAGGTACTAAATATGACTAATTTCTCAAACATACTATCCTATTTAGAGTTGGCGATTCTGATCATCATTGCCGTAATCATCCAAATGCTCGTATTTGCTTCGAAGACAATCATAGGCGTCAGAAAGCCTACACACGAAAACATGAATTAACGTATGCGAAAAATTCCGTAAAACCTCACGTTTTAGTTTTCTCGACCACAAATTGTCGTCTCTCTAAAACTGAAACTCTAGGTACTTCAATTACGTTGTAACCATATTCTAAATAGGTTTCTTTCATTTTATCAAAGGTGAATAAAGCCTCGTTCCAAGATTGCTTCCGTTCACTATCCGTTTCGTAGATCTCTTTCCACGGAGGAAGGATAAAGACATTTTTATTATACATGTATGTATGGATAACGTCCACCGCTTCCCTGGATACAGGAATATTTTCCATATTCATATAGCAAACTGTATCTAAAATCCCTCGATCAAAATATATGGGTCCAGTAAAATTGTCATTTTTGATTTTCTCAAAGATCCTTACAGATGCGTCGAACATCAATTGAGCATATAAGACTTTGTTTCTCCAGGGCAAACCGTCACCACCAATCGCTAACTGATTTTTAATAATTCTTCTCGCCTCTTCTTCAGCCGTTAAAAAACCTGCTTGTCTAAGTTCATTTATAAGTGTTGTTTTCCCGACCCCTGGACCACCGCTAATTATATGAAAATTGTTTTTTCTCATTCACTGGGTCTTATTACCAAAATCTTAATCGAGTTCTGCCGATCTCGCCCAGATATTCAGCCCGCCATCCGTTGCAAAACGATCTATTTCCGTAAGTTCGGCTTCGGTAAAATCAAGATTATTTATAGCGCCTACGCAATCCATAACCTGCTCTGGCCTACTGGCTCCGATAAGGGCTGAAGTAATCCGTCTTTTTTTGAGAACCCAAGCAATCGCCATCTGTGCAAGTGTTTGGCTGCGGCTTTCAGCAATGGCGTTGAGTGCTCTTACCTTTTCCAGGTTTTCATTGCTTAGAAAATTCGGATTTAACGACTTATGTTGGCTTGCACGGCTGCCTTCGGGTATATCCTTTAGATATTTTGTAGTGAGCATGCCTTGGGCAAGCGGAGAAAAGACAATCGAGCCTAAGCCAAGTTCATCAAGTGTATCGATTAGACCGTCATCTTCAATCCAACGATTAAGCATAGAGTAACTTGGTTGATGTATAAGACATGGCGTTCCGAGATCGTTAAGTATAGCGACGGCTTCTTTCGTACGTTTACTGTTGTAGGAAGAAAGCCCTACATATAATGCCTTACCGGATCGTACAATCTGATCCAGCGCTTGCATTGTTTCCTCCAGCGGCGTATTGGGGTCAAAACGGTGGGAATAGAAAATGTCAACATATTCAAGCCCCATTCGTTTAAGACTTTGATCACAGCTTGCTATAAGGTATTTTTTGCTTCCCCATTCGCCATATGGTCCCGGCCACATATCGTAACCCGCTTTTGTAGAAATAATAAGCTCATCACGCAGACCTGCAAAGTCTTCTTTTAATATCCTACCGAAAGCTAATTCTGCCGTTCCTGGAGGCGGGCCGTAGTTATTTGCAAGGTCAAAATGGGTAATCCCCAGATCAAATGCCGTCCGGCAAATCTGCTGTTTGATACGGTGGGGTTTGTCGTCACCGAAATTATGCCATAGGCCCAACGATATCGCGGGTAATTTCAAACCACTGTTGCCGCATTTATTATATACCATTTGCTGGTATCTATCTGGATTTGGAGTATAATGCATATCTTCGATTTATTTTTTTGTTCGTCCGTTATCGTACGCTAATATACCACAATAGACAGCAATCTATATACGATCACTATGAGAATTGAATTTTTTATTAAAGCATTTACAGAACTGAATACGACGGAACTTTATCAAATATTGAAGCTACGAAGTGAGGTTTTTGTTGTAGAACAGCATTGTGCTTATCAGGATATCGATGATAAAGATCAAAATAGTTATCATCTGATGTGTTTTGTAAACGATCATCTTGCCGGATATACAAGACTTCTTCCGCCAGGAGTATCTTATGATGAAGCTTCTATCGGAAGAGTAGTGATTGGACCTGATTTCAGAAGGTTGACATTAGGAAAACAGCTTATGGAAAATTCCATCGCATCTTGTGAAGAGCTTTTTGGAAGTTCAACTATCCGTATAGGAGCACAAACATATTTGAAAAAATTTTATAACGCATTAGGCTTTATAGAAACAGGAGAACCTTACGACGAAGATGGAATACCACATATAGAAATGGTCAAAATATAGATTTTATACTAAAAAAGCAGCCCAATCAGAATTAGTCTCATAATCCAATACAGGATCAGCATCGTTTTTAGAATTCAGTTGTCCATTGAACATCGCTAAATCTCTAAGGATATATTGACGTGTAATTTCAACCAGTTGCTTATTAAATCCGTCCAACATGAGGACAAATTGGAAACTGATTACCCGAGCGATCATACTGCCAAGCGTTACCAAATCACGTTGTTTTATTGCGCCATCGATATTAAAGTCTAAATACGTCCGAAAGAAGTCTGCACTTAAGTTCGTACGGTTGTAGGCAATTAAGAATCTTAATAAGTTGTCCTCTTTTACTTTACGCATCAATTTAAGTATACCCTCTGCAATCTGCGCATACAACATCTCATTGGAGCCTTCGAAAATCTGAAATGGCCGGCTATCAACGGTAGCTCTACCTGCCACGTGATCTAAGCGAAACCCATTCGCACCGGCCAGTTGTAGGCTAACCTGTGCCGATTCTTGCATCAGGTCGGTTACCAGCGCCTTTAACGTATTGGCTTCAATACTAAGTGCTGCTAGATTGTGCTCAATGCCGCTTTGTTCCACACTAAATGCGCACATGCCCGAACAGATGGTATAAGCTGCCTGAATTCTTGCCAGCTGGTATTTTACGGAATCAAGATTTGATAACGGAACACCACCTACTATTCTTGTCTGACAGTGTTGCAACGATTCGTCTAATAACCTTTTAATGAACCCCATACCCATACCAGGGAATTGTAACCTACTGCGGTGGAGCATATCTAACATCAATTTGATCCCAGTACTTTCTGGCAGTAGCTTCTGTTCCTCGGGTACTACAACATCGATCTCATTGATACCGTAGGGAATCGCATATAATCCAAGGTTATTATAACGGTGTACCATCGGAATATGTTGTTCAGGTACACTATTATCCGTAACAAAGAAATCGATATCTCTGGCTAAATCACCATTTGCGTTAAATTTGCGAGCAGTTACTAACCAAAAGTCTGCTGCACCACTCAAGCCTTGCCAATGCTTTTGTCCTTTAATATGGTAACCGTTTCCTACCTGTTGGTAAGCTGTTTTCATGTTCAACGCATCGCTTCCATAAGCTTTTTCCGTGATCATCAGCCCACCCATAGCATTGTTTTCGATAAATTGCTTAAACACGCGCTCTTGAACAGAATAATTTCCATATTTTGCCAGGGGCTCTAAGAACAACGCGATATTGATCCCGAACATCAGGGAAAGTGCCAATGATTCATAAGACGCTGCTGAAAGAACACTCAAACATTCTTTAACAGAAACACCCCGCCCCCCATACAGTGCCGGAACCGCAACTGCCAAAGGCTTTTTTCTCATGATCTCGGAAAGAAAGTCGGCCGGAAGGTCCCGATGAAGACTCATTGCATTATAATCAAATTCTTCACGAAACAAATGCTTTAGGTGCTTTCTGAAATCGGTAATATACGTGTTAAAGTCAATCTGTTCTCTTACTGCGTTCATGTCAATCCTATTTTTCTTAAATATCCGTTGGTGCTGTCTATAAAAAGACTTAAGCAACTTGAAACAAAATTAAGTAGTTAGGAAAAAAAAGACCATGAGGACTTGGACAATATATAGGACAAAACGTGCATATCACTATTTTAAATCACTTAACATTTTTCCGATAGTCCGAAGGTGATATACCCACAATCTTTTTGAAAAGGCGCGCAAAATAAGAAGGATCAGCGAAATCTAACTCATAGGCGATGGTCGCCACGCTTTTACTGGTCTCCAATAATAAAAGTTGACTATAAATAATCGTAACCTCCAAGATGAGTTCCTTTGACGATTTTTTAAATACAGAAGAAACACATCGATTGAGGTAATTGATCGATACGGCCAGTCGATCTGCATAAAAATCAACCGCTTTATGTTTTTTAAAATGTAGATGTACCAATTGTTTGAAAGCAATGGCAATTTCTTGCCGACGTTCTAATGACCTATTTGCCTCAGACAATTTGATTATCTTCAAAATAACCGTCTTGAAAATACTTTCATACAGTTCTTTGTAAGGTAATTCGTTATAGATCTCTTTATACAATAGATCAAGCAGTATGTTCAACTCTTGGCTGTCGGACTCCACTAGATTAAGTAAGGGGGAAATCGTAAAGATATTTAAGATTTCCTGCTCTCTGAACAAGGATGTCATGGCCTGTTCTTTAATCAAGACACAATAGCCTTGTGCAGACTTATCAACCGAATGGATGGCGGATATATGTCCATAGTTACAAATTAACACGGCCGGAGCCTGAACCATAAAAGTTGTCGATTCAATTTGCTGCGTGAAATATCCCTCGGTGATATAAATCAACAGATTATAGCCAAAAAAAATCGGAGGAATAGGTATTTTTAGATAGGGCGCTATATCCTTTAATGAAAATATCTTAATCGGTGTTTGGATGTAGGTCAGGTGATCGACGCTGCCGTCCATGAACTTGGAAACAAACTCGTCTGCGTTTATTTGATTCTTTTCCATACCTTTTCCTTGTATTCCACTTACGTCCTACATATAAATTTAGTAAACCTATTTCTTCCGGAAGACCCGGATCATTGAGAAATCACCAGTTTTGATATTCCACGTATATTCAAACGCGATAGAATACCCTTTAGATTGCAGGATATATGTATCGTCGTTCACTGTACTACGTATATAATGTCGAAAACCGCACATCGCATTTTTCCCGATTTCATTAATATCTTGATTGAAAGGAAACATACCGTTGGTAACGGAAAATAGATAGTGCGCGGCTTCATCGGGTTGTATGATATTTGACGGCAATGCTTCTTTTAACCTTTCTTCTTCTTCCGTGGGTAGATTACTGAGCTCTTCCCAGTCTGCTCCAAGGGCAACACCTTTTTCAAGGTCGTTAAGTATCCCATTTCGTACGTTGGAAAAACGTGCCTGATGTTCTGTATAAAATGTGCTGAGACGTTGATTGACTGTATCTCGCCATGCATGCGCATCCGCTCCGCGTAAGAGATCGACCGTATACGTATTCCAACGAACCTCAGTCATGTCTTGATAAAGCGCATCTATCTCAAAACGTTGTGCATAAGGGATAAAAGGAAGTTGCAGATATTCCGGCATATTTGGTGCCGTGTACAACAAATCGCTTACTATCATCGTACTGAGATCTAAATCGAACCGTAACGCATAGGCTCTATTGACAACCCAGATTTGCCATTTGTCATCTTCTACGTTCGTTGCAAAAATTTGCTGACCAAATGTATAGGGAATACTCGCTTCTGTCATCCCAATTCCCGCAGCTTGATAAATACCCGGTTGTATTAAACCATGTATCAAGTTGCCAATTTCGACAGGTTTATAGCACTGCGATAACGTAACCGTTGTAAATTTCGGATTGCTTAGCATCGTTATTAAATCACGGTTCTGTACACTATCAAAGGGTATAGCCAATAGACCTTTCGGTGGTTGTGGAATTTCCCGTAAATATTTTTTACGTAATGCCGTGGTCGTGGTGCTTTCTTTATCTGTAAAATCAACCATCGGATCAAATAAAGCATATTGCTGTTCAACCGTGAGTGTTGAATCGGATAATTTGTCCGTTATTTCCGGGAGAAATCGAAAAAAAGCTTCTTTAATTTTTTGCTTGTGGTTTTCCAGCTTGCGGTCGTAAACTTGAGAAAAAGACGCAAAACTAATCACTAGAAAAAGTAAAGTCGCTATTGTCTGCTTATGGTTTAACATAACAATATATTAGAATAACGAATATCGAAAAGTTTCAAAACAGAGGCAATTTCTATATATTCCGAAGATAACCTTGGAAACTATCTTGAAACTGCAACCCATTATCCAGCCTATATTTACTTAATTTATTGTATAAAGTCAATCCCCAAAGCACCAATTCACTTAGAAAATAGATATCTTCCGGTTTGGTATCTGGTTGATACTGCCGTATCAATGCACGGATAGGCTCTACCTGATCCAATGCTTGCTGATAATCTACATCCGTGAGATCATCCGGCAATTCGATACCGTCCGAATCCGAGAACCAGCGTACAATTTCATCGTATGGATATCGTTCGTTTTCCTTTTCCAGTTTTTCAATTTTGGGGAATAACGTAGGAAACAATGTCTTTATGGCACCTTCGATCAGCTGTATTGCCACTGACGCAGCTCCCTCCTGCTCACCTTCGTACACCAGTTCTACTTTTCCAGTTATAGCCGGCACGATACCCATAAAATCGCTTAGCCGTACCGTAGTCGACGCATCTCCATTCCGCAACATACGCAGTTCTGCTGTACTCAGCAGATTCTGGAATGCGGTGATACTCATGCGCGCACTGACGCCACTTTTCGTATCGATATATTCGCTATTCCGGGCTTCGAAACTGATCTGTTCCAAGATTTCACGCGCTAATTCTGGCACATAGATCTGTTCTTTTTGTCCAGCTTCCAGATCCGCTTCCTGTGCCGTAATTGTTTTGGCCACCGCTACCGAAGTAGGGTAATGTGTCAAAATCTGCGATCCTATGCGGTCTTTCAATGGGGTTACGATACTTCCCCGATTGGTATAGTCCTCCGGATTGGCTGTAAACACAAACTGTACATCCAACGGCAGACGTAATTTGAATCCTCGTATTTGTATATCGCCCTCCTGCAATATATTGAAGAGCGCCACTTGAATTCTGGCTTGCAAATCTGGCAGTTCGTTGATTACAAATATCGAACGGTTCGCCCGAGGTATCATTCCAAAATGGATTACGCGATCGTCGGCATAGCTCAGCCGCAGATTCGCCGCTTTGATGGGATCAACATCACCGATCAGATCGGCTACGGTTACATCCGGGGTCGCCAGTTTCTCTGCAAAACGCTCGCTCCTATGAAGCCAGCTGATGGGTGTGTCATCCGCTTTATCGCGCAGTAATTCGACAGCATAACGCGATATGGGATTATACGGATCATCGTTGATTTCCGATCCCTCCACGACGGGGATGTATTCATCCAACAAATTGACCATTAGCCGCGCCAATCGGGTCTTCGCCTGACCACGAAGTCCCAGCAAATTGATATTGTGTTTGGAAAGAATAGCGCGTTCCAATTCTGGGATAACGGTATCTTCGTAGCCGTGGACACCTTCAAAAACTGTTTCACCCTTCTGTATCATTGTTACCAAATTTTGGCGTAACTCTTCTTTTATCGTTTTGGGTGTATAACCTGCTTTCTTTAATTCTCCAAAAGTTTTAATATTCGTGTAATCCATATATTCTTTTTAAAGACGCGCACGAGCGCGCGAAAAATCGTTATTCTAAATGTCCTTAAACCAATGTTTACCGGATTCTCTTTTTGCGATTTTCTTCATAATCTTCGAAAATCATCTCGCCTAAGTCTCCCAGTCCGGTATAGTAGGCTTTACCCCGATTCGACGCGGTAAATTCATCGACAAATTCCTGCAGATAGGGATCAGCAGTAATCATAAATGTTGTAATAGGTATCCCCAACTTTCGTGCCTGTGCAGCCACGCTGTAGCATTTGCTGGTAATAAAAGGATCTAAGCCCATAGGGTTTTTATAATATGTACCATCTGGCATGTTCAAGCAGCTGGGTTTACCATCCGTAATCATAAATATTTGCTTATTTGCGTGCCGTTTCCGCCGGAGTAAGTCCATAGCTAGCTGCACACCGGCAACGGTGTTGGTATGAAACGGGCCAACCTGCAAGTACGGCAGATCTTTGATCGCTATAGACCAAGCATCATTGCCAAAGACGATAACATCCAGCGAATCTTTGGGGTAGCGTGTAAGGATAAGTTCGGACAACGCCATGGCGACTTTCTTCGCTGGCGTAATCCGGTCTTCCCCGTATAGAATCATGCTATGGCTGATATCAATCATCAGCACCGTACTCATCTGTGATTTGAACTGCGTATCCTCTATAACCACATCATTCTCTGACAAACTGAAATCCCCTATTCCATGATTAATCTGCGCATTTTTCAAACTCTCGGTCACGGATATTTTCTCTAGGCTATCCCCATATTGATAGTCTCTAAAATCTCCCGTATTCTCATCACTATGCCCTTGGTAGTTGGTTTTGTGATTCCCGGACTTACCTTTGCGCATCTTGCCAAAAATCTGATCGAGGGCGTTTTGTCGGAGGGCTTTCTCCATCTTAGAAGTGAGGTCGGTACCGCCTTCTCCACCAAAACCGATACGCTCCACAATATACCCCTTATTCTTCAGATCTTCAATAAAATCGTCTATCGTATATTCCGGGGTGGTTAACTTGAATTCCTTATCCAGTTCCCGTAACCAATCAATGGCTTCGTCAAAGTCACCGGAAGTATGGGTGACGAGCTCTTTGAAAATATCAAATAACTTGTCAAAAGGCGTCTGAAAGGGCTCTTCAAATTGCTTGAAGACAAACCCTTTATTTCTTTCCGCTTTCTTCATATGATAAATTTACGATATAATAATCTTTATCGCGTCTGAAAAAAGTAAGAATATTTAAAATAGATGCGCACGAAGTGTTCAAATAAACTTCATTTCCGTGGCTTTATGGATCAACGATACCGAATTGCTCACGCGGAACTTCTGCAGGAGATTCCGCCGGTGGCTTTCCACTGTCAGCGGGCTGATAAACATGAATTCGCCGATCTTTGGCGTCGTATATCCTTTAGCCATTAAAGCAAGTACTTCTCGCTCCCTTTCTGTTATTTTAGGCACAGTATCCCGTTTATCAGACAATACTTCGCTCATTTCTTTGCTCAACACTTGCTCTCCTTGATAGACGGCTTGTATGGCGTCGATCAATTCTTCTGCGGACACATTCTTTAGCAGATAACCGGCTGCGCCGGCCTGTATCATGCGCGAAGCAATACTTCCTTCGTTTAGGTTACTAATGGCAATGATCCGTGTATTCGGGTATGACTTCTGGATAAGTTCGGTAGCGTCAATCCCGTTTATATCGGGCATATTAATATCCATCAGCGCGATGTCTATCTGTTCGGTCTGTAAAAAGTCCAAAGCATCGTTAGCTCGGGTGAACGTCTTTTTAAGTAGGATATCGGTACTCCTATTTAAAATAAACTCAAACCCATTTAGCACCAACGGGTGGTCGTCGATAATGATAACAGAGATAACTTTATCCATATATATCAAGTTGAATGTGAAACGACGCACCTCTACCTGCCGCCGCATCGATCTCCAATTGCCCATTTAATATTTCTACGCGGTTGCGGATGTTGGAAATCCCAATTCCTTCTTTTTCAAACAGATCATTTTTGACGTCAAATCCTCGTCCGTTGTCTTCTACAGAGATAAAAAATTTCCCGCCGTCTTGGCTACATTGTACCCAAACTTGCGAAGCTCCGCTGTGTTTTACCGCGTTGGTTAACAATTCCTGTACAATACGATATACAGCGATCTGAAAAGGTTGCGGATAATTGTCGTTCAAATTTGATGACTGAAAATCAACCTTTAATTCAGCATTGCTCATCGCATTGCATAGGTCCTGCAAAGCGGCTTCAAGCCCCATGTACAATAAGGACTCGGGCATCATGTTACGCGCCACTCGGCGTAGTTCGTTAACCGAATGGTCTAATTGATTGATAATGGTATATAATTCCATGTTGGACTCCTTATTGATCTCTTGTTTGTCAACATTTGTAGCAACTGCAGATAATTTCAGTTTAACACTTGCCAACATGCCGCCTAAGCCGTCGTGCAAGTCTCTGGCTATTCGACTACGTTCACGTTCCTGTCCTTGCAGCATCGCATGATACAGGTTCAGCTTTTCTTGCTGAAGGTGATTTTTTAGTTCCTCCTGCAACAGCAATTCTTTTTGTGCCGCTAACTTTTTTTTGTTTTTCAGCGCGTTATACCAAATATAGCTGACCACACCTAATATAATACTGGTTAGCAACAGAACACCCGCCAGCATACGTGTATTTTGTAAGGAAAGTTGCTGTTTTTGGTTTTCGGTCTTTATTTGAAGAAATGCTTTCTCTTTTTCAGCCGTCTGGTATTTCTTTTCCAGCTCATGGATTTGTTCCTGGCTCTTATCAGAAAAAAGGGTATCGGACACATTTTTATATGCTTCATACCATTTGACCGCCTCTTGGTATTGGCGTAATTCAGTGGCGGTAGTAGCTAGATTATAGTATACCATTTGCTTATTTCGCAAAGAGGATTTTTGCCGTACATAGGGCAATACCTCCAGCAACTTTTTCTTTGCGGGAGCGTATTGGTTATTCGCTTGGTAGGCCGCAAATTGGTCAAAAAGTAACGTAGCGACTAAATCGTCATTGTTCTGCATTTTTGCTGCGGAGAGCCCGCTTTCGAAATGTGCATGTGCTTTCTCATAATTTTTTATCGCTGCCCAATAACTTCCCGAAACGGAATGGTATATCGGGATATAGGCAGAGCGCGGAATCTGGACGGCCAATACCGCAGCGCTATCTAAAAAGTCACCCGATTTATGGTAATTTTTATAGAGCAAAGCATTACGCGCTACATTGATAAAAAGTGTAAAACGCACTTCCAATGCCTCTTTCTTCCCTTTAAGTAACTGCAGCGCTTTTTCATAATATTCATCCGCTTTTTCATAATCTCCCAAATTCATCAGATTCATCGCGACATTTTGGAAATTATTTCCCATTAAGGAAGAGTCTCCGATATCTTTAGCTAAGGGTATGACTTTTTCTATTAGAATTTCAACATATTCATGTGCTTTACCTTCGCGTTGCAATAAAGCCCCGTAGCTTCCCCATAAACGTGCACGGTAGCGTGTAGCTTCCGTACGTTTTTCTGCGTTTACGTTTTTAAGGAAGTTCTCCGCTTCCATATAATTTTGTTTGGCTTTATCAGGATCGGCCTCAAAATACACTGCTGCACGATAAAAGCTTTTCACTCCCCGATAGTATATGGAATTGCCTGTTTGCCCTAATACTGTTTCAGCATCGCGTATAAACGAAAACGCTTTAGTTGTATCGTAGTCTGACCAAAAAAAACTTAAATCAAACAGCGCATGCGCTTTTTCTTCATGGTCTTTTATCTGCTGAAGTTGTCTATACAAGCTATCGCTATGCTGATTTAGCTCATCTTTAGATTGGCTAAACCCTTGCGTTATGATAAAAAGCCAATAAACAAGCAATCCGAGTTTCTGTGTCATGTGAAATGTAATCACTGATTGTTTTTGAAATTACGGATAAATACGCAAACTAACAATCGGGAACCATCCCCATGGTCATACCATTAGGTCCCCATATCGGAACCATACGCATTTGACAGCCGGATCCGTCGTCATCATTTTCTGTGACCTCACGCCTGGTATCGAAATCAAGCTCCAATCTCGTTCCTTTGGGAAAGCTCTCCGTCTCCTGTTTGAATATGGCGATCATTTTCATTTGTCCAAGTTCTCGCTCCAATTTCCCATCGAAATCCATCTCTTGCATTTCGGAAACGAATTTTCCATTTATAATCTGATCAACAACCTTAAAATAAATATCGGGATTTTCATTTCCCATATAAAAAGACTTCTGATCGAATTTTCCACGTATTTTAATATTGATCTCACCCAAATCTTCTATATCTGACAGAAAAACAATTGACACCGAATCTTGCTTATCTTCGATAAGGGCGATACTTCCCTCTCCCGAAAGATCCAGTTCATTTCCCCCATCCAATGAAATACTGCCTTGAACCGTTCCTTTGTAGGGTATGCCACCGTAAAGGCTGTTAAAATCTTCGCCTTCCTGAGCTTGGTTATCTTCTTTGGTACATCCTAAACACAGGATGGATACCATGAATAATATTATTTTCTTCATTGCTATCTCATTTAAATTATCTCCATACCATTTGTCCACCTGCTGCGGCAATACGATCCTGACCGTTGACAATGACGGGGATAACGCCCGGCGAGTTGGGTTCGATTGGATCTACATTATACTGCTTTCCGTCATTTGGAATAATCTTCATATACCACATGTAACCAAATGGCCCCGTTTGCTTATATTCGCTACCTACCAACAGGTATTTTCCATCAGGGGAAAACTGAGGTACAGATTCCTTAAAATTACTGGTGGTCACTTGTTTTAAATTGGAACCATCAATATCCATCGTGTAAATGTGATTTGCGATGTGCAAAGCGAGTTGTGTTCCTGCCTGATTAACCGTCAATTCGTCCCAATCTTCATAATCCATTTCCTTTATTAGTGTTCCGGAACTGTAAGGAGGAGCAATCCGGATAATATATTTACCATGGGTAATGACGATGTTATTGTCAGGCAACCAAAGACGTGCTTCGTTAAAACCAAGCCGTTCTCCATTAATGTCTACAATACGTGTTACGAACTCACCGTTTCTCTTTAGAATCGTAATACCATCCTCTCTATCGTTGGAGGTTACCAGAATTAAGCTGTTATCCGGGGACAGATAGCCCTGACAGTAGCTATTCCCCTCAGGGCTGTTGTATATAAACTCCTCTATGACGTTACCGTTATTGATGTCACTGATTGTGAACCGGACATCATATTGTCCTAAAGTGCTGGCATTCACAACCGTCAGTTTCGTCTTTCCGTCCCGTGAAATATCAAAGTTGTTGAGTTTCGAGTCATTCGGAATAAAAGAACTCCCCGTACCGTCAGGTAAACTTATTTTTAGAATACCTTCCGTTGCCCAGTCGTAATAGATTGTTCCTTTCATTTCGGACGGATAGCTTCCGTCAGGGTTGCCCTCCCCGTTGTTTTCATCCTTGGAGCATCCAACGAAAAGAAAACAAATCGTGATCAATATCGATGCAGCTAACTTTTTCATATCTTCATCTTTAAAATATCTACTCTCAAAGTTAGGTGAGAATGCAAAAGCATTCAATCCACGAAAACAAGGGTTTTTAATGAAGAACAATTTATTTCCACCGATGTTCTCTATATAATATAGATACCATAAATTAAAAAGTGTCCATCTCGCCTTACTACGAGCGTTGAGAACGCTTACTTAAACGTTTTCATGTGGTCGGCCGGGATTAAAATTCCCCTAGATGAAAATAATCGATGATTTTATAAAGCGATACAATATAGATTTTTATCAAAAGCAATCACAGATCATTGCAGAACAGATTGAAGATCAACTATTCAAAAGAGGTATCAAAGCAATTG
>PJTZ01000120.1_pt1 | contig 62697 bp, 62 predicted proteins | sample 1512131 | NCBI WGS metagenome assembly PJTZ01 (sample SAMN08177679, study PRJNA422409) | Soil metagenome, whole genome shotgun sequencing project. | reverse complement strand
TAGTCTCGGTAGGACTACTTATGTAATAGACGATATAATCTATCCATAATTTTAAATGAAGAAGTCTAAAAAGGAAATACAACTAGAAGCGGTAAAAGCAATTGTTTCGGGGGAATTGCTTTTAGAAGAGGCTATGGACAAATACAGTGTTAAAGATAAACGGACGATGCTGGCCTGGATAAAAAAGACAATGCCACTTCTGAAGGTTTCAGAGCCGACTTCGAGTAAGAGATCCAAAACTCTTTTCGATTTGCCTATGGAAACCCCTTTGTTGCGTGATACCAATTCAGATTTATACCACCAAGATATATTGAAGGAGAATGCGTTATTAAAAAGAGTAATAAACCTGCAAGATAAAGTTCGTGAACTTGAGGAAATGAACGGGCAATTGGTAAAACATCGGAACTTTCTGATGGAAAAAGTAACCTCCCTAGAATTAAAGATCCAATTAAAAGATAAAGAAGCTAGGTAGTATTTCTTATATTTAGATGCTAAGAATTTTTCATTTAAGAAATACAGATATGGAAACTATAAAGTGGGGAATGATCGGTGTGGGTGATGTAACGGAGGTGAAGAGTGGTCCAGCTTTTTATAAAACACCGCATTCTTCATTGCTAGCCGTTACTTCCCGTACAAGAGAAAAAGCGGAGGATTACGCACGTCGACATCACGTATCTAAAGTATATAATGATGTAGCATCCTTATTGGCTGATCCCGATATTGACATTGTTTATATTGCAACACCTCCAAGTACACATAAAGAATATGCACTACAGGTGATACAAGCGGGAAAACCCGTATATGTTGAAAAACCAATGGCAATGTCGCTTAGAGAAGCGAAGGAGATGTATGATATGGCAAAGCAAAAAGGGGTTGCGCTATTTGTTGCTTTTTATCGTCGAGCGTTACCCTATTTCACGCAGGTTAAACAGTGGATCGACGACGGAAAAATTGGTACAATACTGACTGTAACTGTCCGATTGATACGTGCGCCTTATCTTTCCGATTTAGATCCCGATACGCATACTTGGCGCATTAAAAAAGAAATAGGAGGAGAAGGATATTTTGTTGATATGGCACCTCATACACTTGATATATTAGATTATATTATCAGTCCAATAGCAGACATAAAAGGTTATACAGTCAATCTTGCCGGAAATTATGAGGTGTCCGATAGCGTTTGTGCAAGTTGGCAACACGATAATGGGGTGTTGGGAACGGGAGCATGGACGTTTTCCAGTGTGAAAGAAGCGGAACAAGACGAAATTGTCATTACAGGGACAGCAGGCGAGATACGCTTTAGTACTTTTGATTTCTCGCCCGTAACCTGGATAATGCCATCAGGTACACAGTTTTTTGATTTCGAAAAGCCAAAACATATCCAACAGGCCCTGATAGAGTCTATCGTAGGGGAATTGCGTGGTGAGGGGCGTTGCCCGTCAACCGGAGAAAGCGCTTTAAGAACAACAGCCGTAGTAGAAAAGGTTTTTACAATTTAAATGCCTGCCGGGCAAGAAGCTGCCAGCTACCATTCGATTTCACCCATGTCAACATGATGCCTAAACGAATACTGGCAGGGCCTTTTCCTGGATCATTAGTTTTCGCATTTAGTGTATGGCGGACGATGGCTGTGTTATCTTGTAGATACACAGTTTGTTCAGAAATCTGAATTTCTTCGAAGACCGAAGCTCCCGAAACGAGCGTATTTACAAATTGCTCTTTTGTTTCTATGGTGCCACTGGAATGTCCGTAGCTAAGTTTGTCTGATGTAAGTTTATTTAATACTTGCGCCGTTGGTTTTAACATGGCTTCAGTAAGCGCTTTCGTCGCATTTTCAACCTCTTCTTGCAAAGATCTTTTTTCTTGAGCGGATGTTTCGGAAAGTATGGTCGCCATAACGATAGTTAGCATAACTAGGGATACTTTATTATATAACGTCATATAATGTGATGTTTATTCGATTATCGAATTTAATAATTCTCTTTCTATAATCCAAGATATTATTTCTTAAATCGAAGAGACAGATGCCTGAATTTTTTGGGATTCAAGCTGAAAAATGTTATATTGTCTATATCTTATTATCAACAACATGGAGACTAATAGATATCAAATTCCGGAAAAAACAGCAGGTTATATTCAAATAGAAGAACAATATGGTGCCCACAACTACCATCCATTGCCAGTTGTTTTAAATAAGGGGCAGGGACCATTCGTTTGGGATGTGGAAGGCAAGCGTTACTATGACTTTCTATCCGGTTACTCGGCGGTTAACCAAGGACATTGTCACCCAAAGATTGTCGAAGCTTTGACAACGCAAGCAAAAAAATTAACACTGACCTCGAGAGCTTTCCATAGTGATAAAATGGCAGAATACACCCAATATATTACACGGTATTTTGATTATGATAAAGTGTTACCCATGAACACCGGGGTGGAAGCGGTGGAAACAGCTCTAAAATTAGCCCGTAAATGGGGGTATATTGTAAAAGGTGTGCCGGATGAACAAGCTAAGATTGTCACGGTAGAAGGAAATTTCCATGGTCGTACCATCAACGTCATTTCATTTAGTACAGATCCCACGGCAAGGGCTGGTTTCGGGCCTTTTATGCCGGGATACGTCACGATTCCATATAACGATCTAAATGCACTCCGCGACGCGTTTGCAGACGAAAATGTCGTGGGGTTGTTGATTGAACCTATTCAAGGGGAGGCGGGAGTCTTTGTTCCCGATGACGGTTATCTGGCAGCCGCTAAGGCGCTGTGTGAAGAACATCGCGTGCTATTTATTGGAGACGAGATTCAAACGGGTTTGTCGAGAACAGGAAAATTATTAGCTTGCGATCATGAAAATGTCCGGCCAGATATTCTTATTTTAGGGAAAGCCTTGAGTGGCGGAGTTATGCCAATCTCTGCGATACTTGCCGATGATGAGATTATGTTGACGATAGCGCCGGGTGAACACGGTTCTACCTATGGAGGTAATCCCTTAGCTTGCGCTGTCGCTATAGCTTCACTAGAGGTCTTGAAAGAGGAAAAACTTGCGGAACGTGCAGCAGAACTTGGTATATATTTCCGTTCGGCATTAAACACCTTGACGCATCCGGCAATCAAACAGGTGCGTGGAAAAGGACTTCTTAATGCCATTGTCATTGATCATCCAAAAGATAATGCTGCTGATATTTTGTGTTTGGAACTTTTGAAAAATGGATTGTTGGCAAAACCTACGCACGGCGACAAGATCCGTTTTGCACCACCCTTGGTTATCTCTAAAGAAGAATTAGAGGACGCTATTCGCATTATCCAAAAATCATTGGCAGTATTGGATGAGTCAAAATAAAGACACGCCTATTGTGAACGTCAAAAAAGATGGGTATTTTTAAAGCAATTTTATTTAATAAATAAGACATTTATGAGAAAGATTTTTTTATCAGTGGTAGCAGGTACTGCCATTTTATTTGCTTCTTGTGGAGGAAATTCTTCAAAGACGCAAGTATCCGAAAAACAAGAAGTGGCTGAGAAACAAGGAGATGTATATGTTGCTAATGTAGAAGCTTCTGAGGTGAATTGGAGAGCGACACATAAAGGTGGTCTTGCTCCTCGTTGGGGTACGCTCTCGATAAATTCCGGTGAATTATCAGTTGCAGACGGAAATGTTAATGCAGGTGATTTTACCATTGATATGAAATCCTTGCAAGTTGACGCTGCTTCGGTTACCGAAGCGGATAAAAAAGCTAGTGATTTACAAAATCACTTGAAAAGCGAAGACTTTTTTAATGTTGAAAAACATGCGACTGCAACCTTCCATATTACACAGGTTGCCGACTTGGATTTATCTACTGTGAAGGATGCCGTGGATGGCGCAAATAAACTCGTTAGCGGTAATCTTACTTTATTGGATAGCACATTGAACGTGTCTTTTCCTGCTAAGATTGATGTTCAAGACGATAAAGTGGCCGTAGAGGCTAAATTTACGGTAAATCGCGTAGATTGGGGTATCAAATTCGGTACTTCGGATTTGGACCCGGCGGAGTGGGGAATAAGCAGGGACATCGAAGTTGGAGTTAATCTAGAGGCTGCAAAGCAATAATAGATGTTATAACATATTTTTAAAAATGCCTCCAGATAGGAGGCATTTTTTATATGTATGATATTACCTTTCCAAATAAAAAGGGCTTTCAAACGGGGAGAATGAAAGCCCTTAACTAACCAATTATAAACCTAAATTATGAAAGTACAAATATAGTGTATTTTTTACACTAAGTCAAGCTGTTTTCATAATTAGTTTCTCCATATTCTGTAACATTTTTATGTTGTATTAATAAGTTTGCGGTTAAATATTAACCGAGTATATTATTAGTAAAGCGCATTTTTATTCCCATTTGAAAGTTACCGATCGTCTTAAATATCTCCCTTAAGGTAGCCTTTTCAATTTTGGTTAATGTGTTAATACGGATGTAGTTATTAGGATCTGACTTCTCCACCAGTATCTGATTAGCTTGGTTTTCCAATCTCAACGCCATTAAATAATAGTAGGATTGATAAAGTTCATGGTATTGTTGAGGCGTGAAGACACCCAATTCCATCAGTTTCTTTAATCTCTCTCCCGTGTTTTCCTGATATATTCTTTTTTTAAGCGCATATACCCTAACCAAATCTACAATTGGTGTCATCGCATTTTTGATATTGAAAACCTCGGCCTTGCCGATAGTCTCCGTTTTAATATTCTTAAAGAACGTTAGGGGAGGCTCATATTGCAGCGCATTTTTTGCGGTAAAAGCAAAAAAACGATCGTTTGGCTTTTGAAGTTCGACTTCTAAAAATTGTTTGAGCTCTTCGATAATGTTTTTTTCGCCATACAGAAAACGGCAGTCAAAAAATGTCGAGAATTTGATTGCATTTTCGGGTACACTTTCCTCAATCCACTTTTTATAGTTGCGTTTCCAATGTGATAAAGAATGGGTCCACTCAGGATTGCTGGCCATGTATCCTCCTTCGCAATAACTGAAGCCAATTTCATTTAAATAATCTGATACTTTTTTTGCGAAAGTGAGGAAGTATTTTCTAACCATTTCCCGTTGTTCGTTAGCCTTATCTTCATAGATAATGGCGTTGTCTTGATCGGTTTTTAAGGTTTGTTCTTTTCTCCCCTCACTTCCTGTAACCATAAAGACAAACTTAGCTGGAGGTTCGCCCATTTCCCGAATTACACGTTCAATAACTTTAATGGCAATAGTATCCGCTATCGTTGTAATAACCTGATTGGTAATCTCAGCATTAATACCACGACCTAATAGTTGTTTTATGATTTCCGGCACATAATTCCATTTTTGACGTAATTCTTCGATCGTTTCCGCCAACTTTACGGATTGAATGAAGACTAGCGGCGATTGTCCCTGTTCGCTTAATATCCGGTTTCGACTCAAGAAACCCACGTACCGTCCGTCTTTTTCGACTAAAAGGTAGCGGGTTTTCGTACTAAACATCATGAGCACAGCTTCATAGAGATAAGCTTGATGAGATATCGATACGATAGGATTATCCATCACCTCGGCAATTGATGCATTGACATTAATACATTTAGCAATAACGTTGTCACGGAGGGTCATGTCGGTGGCATAGCCTATGATGTCTTGGTTTTCGTCCCGAATAAAGAGGCAACTTACGCGATTGTCAGCCATATGTTTCGCAGCTTTGTAAATAGGCGTGTCTGCGGCACAAGATACAATGTCTTTATAAGCTATCCCATCTATTTTGCGGGAATAGAGCTGCTCAGCTGCGATATAACTTTCTTCAAAAGAAGCCGGGGTTTTTACAAAATGTGAAAATTCTTCATCCAGCATTTTTTTTCCAAAATCGGTTGTGTAATATTGGAAAAAATCGTCGTAAGCATGACATAATTCAAGAAATTCCTTACGTGGTAAATTATATACAACCGTGCCCTTTTTCGCCATGACCGATTTTAAAGCTTTCGTTCTGTTGAGGAGAATGGAAATCCCCCCAAAGCAATAAAGAGGATGGTGTATCTCAATCGAACGTTTGTTTTCGGACGAGTCGAAAAAAAAAGTCTCATATTCTCCCTTGACGATAATGTCGACACCTTTTACCTCCGTTACTTCTTGTCTATAAGCAAGCGTATCTCGCGTATAAGAAGTTTGTATCAACGATTCAGAAATACCTCGAAGTACGCTCTCCGGAAGGATATCAAAAGGTGGTGTATTTTTTAAAATTTCAATTAAATTTAGCATAATCTGCTTTTTAACACAATGTTAGACATTCTATTTATCTAAAAAGTTAAGTTTTTGTGAAAACATCTTTTGTTGCCGTTCCATATCCGATTTTGTTATCTCTTGACGATTCCAAAGCTCGAAAAAACATTTAGCTGTTGCACTGGCATCTTGTTCAGCCTCATGGATTTCTGTCAATGAGTTGTCAAAAATGTATTCGTGAAGCTGCGGCAATCGGAGATATGTTATCGACGGATTGGCGGCATATTTCTCGCTATCCAACATCGTGCAGAAAAACGATTGACTGATGAAGGGATTCTTAAGATTCGCTCTGTAATAATCTGCACTTAGCACTTGTACGTCTAATTCGACGAAATGACCAATAATGAGTGGATTATATTTTTGTATGTCGTACGACAGCTTACGTAACACTTCCTTTCTTTTATCTCCATGCTGTTTCAGAAATTCACTTGTAATACCGTGTACGTTGTAAGAAGAAGAGGTTATTTTTATATCATCGTCATAAATGTATTTGCTCATACGCTTGATTTCCGTTCCGTCAGCTTCGTAAACAATCCAAGCTACTTGGATGACATGTGGCCAATTTTTTTCATCTGAATACGGGCGATTCCAACGCTGTGGAATACCGGAAGTCTCTGTATCGATAAATAGTAGATGGTTTTTCAAAAATGTGATGATTTATTCGAAATAAATAGAACGACTTGATATAGTTTTAATTGCCATTCACTAATATAAAAACTGTTTTGATATTAAACAACAAAGCTTTCCGGTAAGATGGAAAGCTTTGTAATTGTCGGGATGGCCGGATTTGAACCGACGACCTCCAGCACCCCATGCTGGCGCGATACCGGGCTACGCTACATCCCGTATTTTGAGGGCAAATATAACAAAAAAACAGAATTTTGTAAGTCTCTTAAGAAAATCTCTGCTTTTATAAGTTCCATAAATAGAAATCTATTACGGAAAGTCCTTTTAAAGGACTTCCGCAATAAAATTTCCAACTTGGTTGATTATGTCTCTTTTTGCGATAATTTCCCGTAGGTTAATTTCTCCAATGACGTATTTGAAATCTTGCCCATAGAAACGTTCCACTATAGCATCAAACTGAACCTGATTCAAGGTTTCTTCTTTCAGATAGCGAAAATATACCTTTAATTTATAATTCGTATTGTACTGGATTTGAGATGCCTCCAAGTGCTTTTTGTATTCGTAGCGATAGCCATAACGCAACGCAGCGATATCCGAAAGCACAGCGGAGCCGGTAGGGTGTCCGCCAGCACCTTTTCCATAAAAAAACTGCTCGTCTGCAAAAGCGGCTTTTACCAGGACGCCATTGTTTTCATTTTCTACATTGAACAAGATATTGTCAGATGTAATCAACCTTGGCAATACATACAGAACGACCTGATTATTGTTGATTTCTTTTGCGAAAGGCAAGAGTTTAATTTTAAACCCTTTTTCTTTAGCAAAACGGATGTCTCGATCGTCCAGTTTATCAATTCCTATATTGAGGATATCGTCGGGATTCACATAGATTCCGTAAGCGTGGGAAGCAACAATAGCTAACTTGTATTTTGGATCGAATCCGCCCACATCTAGTGTTGGATCTGTTTCTGCAAACCCTAAGTCCTGTGCCTGTTTCAACGCGACGTCATAGCTCTGGTTTTCATTAAATATCTTCGATAGAATATAATTGGAAGAACCGTTGAAGATACCACTAACGGAATGTAACAGCTCATTATCATAGTATTCCTCTAAATTACGAATAATAGGAATGCTTCCGCATACTGCACCTTCATATAATAAAGATGTGCCGTATTCTTGTTGAATGAGTGTAAGTTCTTCTAAATGAGAAGCAATCATCTTCTTATTGGCAGAGACTACATTTTTACCATTTTTTAGTGCCTGCTTGGTGATTTCAAAAGCTGCATTGGCATCGTCTATAAGTTCAACAACGGTATTTATCTCATCATCTCTCAAAATAGATTCAGCATCTGTGGTAAAAAGTTCTGCTGGGAGCGTCCTCTTCTTGTCCGCATTTTTGATAACGAACTTCTTGATTTCTAAATTTAGTTTTTTTGTTTTTATAATATCATATAAGCCCTGTCCAACCACACCAAATCCAAACATGCCTATGATTAATCTTTCACCCATTGTTATTATTTTATTTCTAAAAGTATGTCTATCTATTATTTAATTTTTTCAAATGCTTGTTGCAGATCATCTTTGATATCATCAACGTGCTCAATACCCACCGAAAGGCGTAGCTGGCCAGGGAATACACCTGCACTTCTTTGTGCCTCTTCTGGAAGCTGTTGATGTGTAGTAGCTGCAGGATGTATGATCAATGTTTTCGCATCGCCCACATTGGCAAGATGGCTAATCAAATTCAGTGAATCGATAAATTCATTCGCTTTTTCTGCACCTCCTTTAAGCGTGAACGACAATACCGAGCCATAACCGTTTTTCAGATATTTCTGTGCATTTTGATGGTAAGGGTGGCTTTTCAAACCAGGATAGCTTACTTTTTCTACCTGAGGATGTGCTTCCAGCCATTGCGCAATTTCTAGTGCGTTATCCACATGGCGCTGTACACGCAAAGAGAGCGTTTCTACTCCTTGTACCAACAAAAATGAGTTGAAAGGAGAGAGTGCCGGTCCAAAGTCACGTAAACCTTCTACACGAGCACGGATCGCAAATTGGATATTACCAAAAGGTCCCCCTGGACCAAAAACATCCGCGAATACTAAACCATGGTAACCTTCGGATGGCTCCGAGAACTGCTTGAATTTGCCGTTTCCCCAATTATAGTTGCCACCATCAATGATAACGCCGCCGATACTTGTGCCGTGGCCGCCGATCCATTTCGTTGCCGCTTCGACCACAACATGTGCGCCATGTTCCAGTGGTTTGAAAAGATACCCTCCAGCACCGAATGTGTTATCTACGATTAATGGTAAATCATATTTCTGGGCTAGAGCTGCAATTTTTTCGAAATCGGGAATATTGTAACTAGGATTACCGATAGTTTCCACATAAAGCGCCTTTGTTTTTTCATCTATTAAGCTCTCCATATTTTCTGCGGTACTACCCTCTGCGAACCGCGCTTCTATACCAAGTCGCTTAAACGATACTTTAAACTGGTTATATGTACCTCCATAAAGGTCTGAACCGGTTACAAAGTTTTCACCGCTTTCAATGATGTTTGTTAATGCAATGAACTGTGCTGCCATGCCCGAGGCCACTGCTACGGCAGCGACGCCCCCTTCCAAAGCAGCAATACGTTTTTCAAAAGCATCTGTGGTGGGATTCATGATGCGTGTATAGATATTCCCGAATTGCTTCAGTGCAAAAAGATTGGCACCATGCTCTGCATTTTCAAATACATAGGACGTCGTTTGATAAATGGGTAATGCTCTAGATCCTGTAGTTGGGTCTGCTTCTTGTCCGGCGTGGACTTGTAATGTTTCGAATTTTAGGTTGTTACTTGTTGACATAGTTTATAATGTTTTAATGTAATAAATATAATGATTAAACACGCATTCCCTTTATACGGAAGCTGGTCGTTCATAGGATGGTAATGTGAAATAGGGAAGGAATGTGTTAAAAACCGTACATTACCAAGAACGACTAGCGCATTCGCATAGCTACATAAGTACAACAACAAATAAATGCTGTCGAGCGAAGGAGTTCGTTATTAGAAATGCTTAGTTTACCTATTTCCATTGTCTTATCTATTTATATGTTCCAAAACGATATTGTTATTGGACAGGATTTGGCACCTTTTCAATTCTCTCTTGCTGGTTGCCAGTGGGTCATCGAGCCAGTCTCTCGCCACTTCTTTATAAATCAAGACCTAACACAATGCGAGGTGTTGATTAGCGTACTTTAATAGAAGTACGATGCAAATATAGGGGATTAGGGTCGAAAAGTAAAAATTAAAAATAAAAAAAGCCTTTCCGATTCGGAAAGGCTTTTTGTGGTGCCAGCTGGATTCGAACCAGCGACACAAGGATTTTCAGTCCTTTGCTCTACCAACTGAGCTATGGCACCTTTTTAAGTTTTTGTTTGGAATCTGTTACTTTCAGATTTTCTGGTGGTGCCAGCTGGATTCGAACCAGCGACACAAGGATTTTCAGTCCTTTGCTCTACCAACTGAGCTATGGCACCTTTCGCAATCAGGTTTTTCCCTTGATTGCGTTGCAAATCTATATTCTTTTTTTGAAATCTGAAACTTTTGTCTGCATTATTTTTAAAGTATTTTTCAACTGATTGATTCCTATGGAAATAAATTACACGAAATAAACACGGCTATGTTTCAAATAACCTATCTTTGCACTTCACAAATTTAATATGAGTAAAAAAGGCAGGGTATTGGTCGCGATGAGTGGTGGAGTAGATAGTTCCGTAGCGGCCATTATGTTACATGAGCAAGGCTACGAAGTGATCGGTATCACCATGAAAACATGGGATTATGCCTCGGCGGGTGGTTCATCCAAAGAAACCGGCTGCTGCAGTTTAGACAGTATAAACGATGCCAGAGCATTAGCAGTAGGTTATGGTTTTCCACATTATATATTGGATATCCGGGACGAGTTTGGCGATTTTGTTATTGACAATTTCGTTGATGAATATATCGCTGGACGTACGCCAAATCCTTGTGTGCTTTGTAATACCCATATTAAATGGTCAGCGCTGATGAAGCGAGCAGATAAATTGGATTGTGAATTTATCGCAACAGGACATTACGCAAATATTCGTCTGCATGACAATGGTAGGTATGTTATATCCAAAGGAAGAGACGAAAATAAAGATCAGTCCTATGTGTTATGGGGTGTATCGCAAGAGAATCTTGCGCGGACGCAGTTTCCATTAGGTAATTTTACGAAACAAGAAATTCGACAAATGGCTTTGGAGATGGGACAGGAGGAACTGGCGAAGAAATCTGAAAGCTACGAAATTTGTTTTGTGCCAGACAATGATTATCGCGCATTTTTACGCCATAAACGTCCTACACTCGACGATGAGATAGGGCCAGGGAATTTTGTATTGTCTGATGGTACTGTGGTAGGGCAGCATATTGGTTATCCTTATTTTACCATTGGTCAACGGAAAGGATTAGGTATTGCATTAGGAAAACCTATGTTCGTGATTGAGATACTACCGGAAAGCAATACGGTAGTACTGGGAGAGGAACATGAGCTGGAAAAATCACAGGCGTTTGTACGCGATATCAACTTGATTAAATATGCTTCGATAGAAGAGCCGATGGAAGCAATAACGAAAATACGATATAAGGATGCGGGAGCATTATCTACTATTACGCAGCAAGGTAATATAATGCAGGTGGATTTCGCCCATCGGGTTAAAGGTATCGCACCAGGTCAATCCGCCGTTTTCTATGAAGGTAGTGATTTACTCGGTGGTGGTTTTCTGATGAAATAAAAAAAGGCTTGCAAATTCGCAAGCCTTTTTTTATTTCACTTATAACTTACCAATCTCTTGCGCCAAATCGATGATTTTGTTAGAATAACCCCATTCGTTATCGTACCAAGATACGACTTTTACAAAGTTGTCGTTCAACGAGATACCTGCTTTGGCATCAAAGATAGATGTACGTGCATCACCGATGAAATCCGAAGAAACTACATCATCTTCAGTATAGCCTAAAATACCTTTTAATTCACCTTCAGAAGCTTCTTTCATTACTTTTTTGATGTCTTCATAAGAAGCACCTTTTTCTAAACGAACAGTCAAGTCAACAACAGAAACGTCCGCCGTAGGAACACGCATAGACATACCTGTTAATTTACCTTTTAATTCTGGAAGAACCAATCCTACCGCTTTGGCTGCACCGGTAGAAGAAGGGATGATGTTTTGGTAAGCACCGCGACCACCTCTCCAGTCTTTTACTGAAGGGCCATCAACTGTTTTTTGTGTTGCAGTTACCGCGTGTACCGTTGTCATTAAGCCTTCAAGGATACCGAAGTTATCGTTCAATACTTTTGCGATAGGCGCTAAACAGTTGGTTGTACAAGAAGCATTTGAAACAATCGTGTATTCTGCTTTTAATTCTTTGTGGTTTACGCCCATGACGAATGTAGGTGTATCGTCTTTTGCAGGGGCAGACATCACTACCTTTTTCGCGCCTGCGTCGATATGTTTCTGGGCTGTTTCTTGCGTTAAGAAAAAGCCGGTTGATTCGATAACCACTTCAGCACCTACTTCGTCCCATTTTAAGTTGGCTGGATCTTTTTCAGCCGTTACACGGATTGTATTTCCGTTAACTACTAAATGTCCATCTTTAACTTCTACAGTACCATCAAATTTTCCATGTGTAGAATCATACTTTAGCATATACGCCAAATAGTCAGGTTCTACTAAATCATTAATACCTACAACTTCAATATCACTGCGGTTAATAGCAGCTCTAAAAGCTAAACGGCCAATACGACCGAATCCGTTAATTCCAATTTTCATTTTCTCTATTAGTTTTTATTAATGTAATACTTTATTAAATTTTGAACAGGCTCTTTGATAATAGAACCGATATGTAATCCATGTTCTGCGCCTAGTTCACGTAACCAATCAGCGTAATTGTTGGCTACTGACCCGGTAAAGTTAAACTGGCTGTCTGGATAGTGTTCTGATAAAGGGATCAAATATGTTTTAATATATATTTCCAATCCTCTTTTTACATGTTGCGTGAAGTAGGGTTCATCCCGATGTTCATAGATGAAATCGGCAAAGCTGGTCAAAAACAAATTCGGATTTGGATTATAATACACCCGTTCCAGTATCAAACGTCTATCTATATTATATTTATGGAGTAATTTTTCGCGGATACTGTTTGGCATCGTTTCTGTCAAGAAATCCTTCAATAATTGTCTGCCCAGCCAATTGGTCGAACCTTCATCAGCTAAGATATAACCCATGCCGTAATTGTTGGGTAACACTTTTTTGCCATTATAATAAGCTGCATTCGAGCCGCTACCAATAATCCCTACGATACCCTTTTCGTCTCCAAAAGTTGATTTCGCAGAAGCCTCCATATCATGTCCTGCTTTTACTTTGGCATTTTTAAAGAATTGTGCAAATGTTTGCTCTATCTTTTGCTGCCGTTCGGGTGATGATACACCTGCGCCAAAAAAGAAAATCTTACGAATCTTTTCGGCGTTGTTTATCAAATGATTGCTTTTGTTCAGTAGTTGTGTAATATACCGTTCATCTTGTATATAGGAATTGATACCTGGTGTGCGAAAGCCGTGAAGTACACGTTTTTTATCCGCAATCCGCCAGTCTGCATATCTTGATCCACTAAAAACAACTACAATCATTATAAAATCTCTAAAAATAACTCGCCGAAGCTCGGTTAAAAAGTCAAAAATAAAAATTTAAGACTCGTAATTATTCATACAATAATAATAACCCAAAGGTAAAAAAAACTGCGTGCAAACAAACGGCTATAATGCCATTATTTTTGCAATTTCAACAAGATCTTGGTTGAGTTTCAATTCTTTTTTACTGAGTGCTTCTTCTAAAGGTGTAGTGACCATTTCTGATCCGCGTATTCCAATAGTAGCTCTTGTATTGCCTTTTAAAAGTTCGTTGACTGCTGAGTAGCCCATACGAGTTGCTAGTACCCTATCTGCACTACTAGGTGCACCACCCCGTTGTAGATGTCCTAAAATACTAACTTTAGTATCATAATAATCGAACTTCTCGTTGACGCGTTTAGCGACGTTATTAGCTCCGCCGTTTTTATCACCTTCTGCAACAATCACAATCATGGACGACTTTTTCCTATCGGCTGCATGTTCCAACATTTCGATAAGTTCATCAATGGCTGTCTCCTTTTCTGGAAGAAGGATAGCTTCGGCCCCGCCCGCTACACCTGCGTTCAGCGCAATACACCCAGAGTCACGTCCCATTACTTCAACAAAAAATAAGCGATTGTGGGAAGCTGCTGTATCACGGATTTTATCAATTGCGTCGATAACAGTATTATTTGCCGTATCGTAACCAATAGTAAGGTCTGTGCCATTCAAGTCATTGTCGATAGTTCCAGGTATACACATTACCGGAATATCAAACTCGCGCGAAAATATTTCTGCACCTGTAAACGTGCCATCACCTCCAATCGCAACTAATGCATCAATCCCCGCTGCACGAACATTTTCATATGCCTTAGCACGTCCTTCCACTGTTTTAAATTCCATACAACGGGCCGTTTTAAGGACGGTTCCTCCTTTTTGTATAATAGAACTAACTGATCGGCTGTCCATGTCAAACATGGTACTATCAATCATGCCTTGATAGCCGTGATAAATACCAGTAACTTTCTTGCCATTATATAGCGCTGTTCTCACAACAGCACGGATAGCAGCGTTCATTCCTGGGGCATCTCCCCCTGATGTAAAAACGCCTACTCTTGTTATTTTTTCCACTCGATTACTCATTTTAGGTTCTACGAATATAGTGTGTATTTTTTACACTATTAAATTTTTTTTGTTTTTTTTGGATTATTATGATAATATTGGCAAATATTCATAGAATATAAATAAGTTATACTTACAGATTTAAAAAATCAATTGTTTTGCAAACTCATTTCACCATAGACTGTGTAATATACAGTTTTAACGAAGGTAAGCTTCAGCTATTATTAACCGAAAGAAATGTTTATCCCTACAAAGATTGGTGGGCTTTACCTGGTTTCTTCGCCCAGAAGGATGAGGAGATGGAGGATGCAGTGAAACGTATTCTTTATGAACACACGGGATTAAAGGATATTTTCATGGAGCAATTGGGGGCGTTCGCAGGTGTGAAACGGCATCCCGAAGGACGAATATTGACCGTTGCTTTTTCAACTATTGTGAAATATGAGGATGTAAAATCCAAGATTAAGCCGATGACCTCGTATATGCGTCAAGCAAAATGGTTCGCCATAGACCAACTGCCCGACCTCGCTTTTGATCATGCTCAAATTGTTCAGCAAAGTCTGCAAAAGTTAAAGCATACCATTAACTATTCGACTGCGGTATACGAACTTCTGCCTGAGAAATTTACATTAACGCAGTTGCAACAAGTATATGAAGCCATTTTAGGGAAGACGCTCGACAAGCGGAATTTCCGTAAGAAAATAGCTAACGCTGGGTTTCTCAAGGAATTGCCCGAAGTACAAAAGGGTGTTTCGTACCGTGCAGCTAGACTGTATAAATTTGATAAGCGCAAATTCCAGAAACAAATAAACGCCATGTAAGAGTTAACACCGCCGTTTTGCCCGCCAAAAGTTAATTTACAGTAAGATTACAATTTGTTGATAAATTGTTTCCTGCGATTCCATTTTGTTTTTATACTTTTGAACGTTTTTAGAAAAAAGTCAAAAAGTATAAAGTTAAGAATGGATAGTAAAAAGGAACAGATCATTCAGACAGCTCTCAAAAGGTTCTCTCATTATGGCTTTAATAAGACCACGATGAGCGAGATTGCGATGGATTTGAATATCACAAAAGCCAATTTATATTACTACTATCCCGATAAAAACGCGTTGATAAAAGATGTCTTAGCATATATCTCGGATGAAATTCTTACACAGCAATATGCGGTTCTCAATCAATATGATGGGAGCTTATTAGATGTTTTGTGCAAATTACTGGAGGTTAAGGCTGATTTTTTGAAGGACTACTATGTTCTCCACATAAATGAAAATTTGGAATGGATAAAAGGGCAAGGGATAGGTACACTTTTAGAACAGTTTCATCAAAAAAATATCGGTATCGTAGAGGATTTATTGGAACGAGCAACAAAACATGGTGAAGTCGAGGTACATTCTATTGAAGAAGCAGCGACATCCTACACGGAAATCATGGAAGGGTTAAGCCTTATCCGTAGTGTATCTGACATGATTTCTGGCGTTCCGAATGCGAGAAATGTAGATGTGATACTAGAAAGTCAAAAGAAAGCGACAAAATTTATATTTAACAATAAAATAAAAGAGGAAAATTAGTTTTACAGGTCATGTTTTCAAAAATGGGATTTAAATATTTAGGTGTTTTAGCGGTAGGTTTGCTTTTTCAGGTGAACTCATTGAAAGCGCAAGAAACACTGACGCTTGAAGAAGCGATAAAATTTGCGCTGGAACATAAAGCAGAAGCAAAAACAGCGAAGCTAGATGTTGAAAATGCACAATATCAAATTGATGAGGTACGTGCGGGAGCCTTACCCCAGATCAATGCATCAGGATCATTGAAATATAACATTCTAATTCCTGAAATGGTCATTGATATGGATGGACAGGTTATCACGGCGAGAATGGGTCTGCCCTGGAATTCGAATGCTGTGGTCTCATTGAACCAGCAATTGTTTAACCAATCTCTTTTTACAGGATTGAAGGCTGCAAAAACGACTAGAGAATTCTATCAGGTTAATGCGCAATTAACAGATGAACAATTGATTGAAAAAGTTTCCAATTCTTATTACGATATTTTTCAAACACAACTGCAGTTGCAGACTATCCAAAACAATTTGGAAAACACGAGTAAGACCCATCGAATTATTAATGGTATGGTGGACGCCGGTTTAGCAAAAAAGATTGATTTAGATCGGCTTTCCGTAGCTGTTAATAATCTGGAGTCCCAAAAACAACAGGTATTGAGTGCTTTGGAGATGAAAAAAAATGCCTTAAAGTTTGCAATAGGTATGCCGATGGAACGTGATATCGATTTACCTGACGAAACGTTTGAGATAAATCCAGCAATTTCTTTGGAAACGAACAATATTGAAAATAGATCGGAAATCCAACTAAGTATAAAACAAATCGAATTGTACGAACTGAATAAGAAAGCAAAAAAGGCAGACCTATATCCTCAATTGTCTTTGGGAACTGATTTCGGGTTTACGGGGTTTGGTAAAGGCTTCCCGATAGGAGGGGATTTTATGTGGCCGAAGACATCAAGTATCGGTCTGAATTTGTCGATACCGATTTTTACCGGTGGTGCTACAAAAGCTCGGATTAATCAAGCAGATATTGATATCCGAAAAGCGCAAGTAGCGTTGGAGGACACGAAACTAGGGATTACCTTGGCAAATGAAAATGCAAAAACACAAATCAAGAATAGTCTCTTGACTGTTGATGCAAATCGCAGAAATGTAGTGCTTGCTAAAGAAGTTTTGAGCGATACACAAAACAACTATAATAACGGTTTAGCAACGTTAACAGATTTGCTAGATGCAGAGAAGGCATTAGCAGATGCAGAGACGAATCTGAATACGTCCTTGCTAGACTATAAATTAGCAGAAATACAGCTTATCAAAGCAAACGGAAATTTAAAAACATTAATTAACGAATAATCAACTTATTTATAACATAACAAATATGAAACGGGTAATTTTAACGGTAATCATCATTGCTGCTGTTTTAGTAGGGATCGTGTTTATTTTGAATCAGAACAAGGCGAAAAACGAAGCTGATACAGCTACGGTAGCCATTCAAAACGCAGCGGTCGCCGTTCGTGCTGATACAGCAGATTTTAAAGATGTAAACGCACAATATATAACGAATGGTGTGTTTGCTCCTAAACAAGAAGTGATGTTATCGGCGGAAGCGTCAGGTAAGGTCGTTCGTGTACTTGTGGAGGAAGGTGCCTATGTAAGAGCTGGTCAGACCTTAGCGATCATCGATGGTGACAAACAGAATGTCAACGTGACAAATGCACAAGCAACATACAATAATGCAGAAGCAGAAGTTGCTCGTTTTGAAAGTGCTTTTTCTACCGGTGGAGTCACCAAACAGCAGTTGGATCAGGTGAAACTTCAGTTGGAAAATGCAAAAAATAACTTGAAATCAGCACAGTTGTCAGCTTCAGATGTAAATATCACAGCTTCCTTTGCTGGCGTTATTAACAAGAGAAATATTGAGCCTGGTTCTTATGTAAGTCCCGGACAGGAATTGTTTGAAGTAGTCAATGTTTCTACGTTAAAGTTGAAAATAAATGTGGACGAGAAAAATATCGGGCAGACGAAGTTAGGGCAGAGTGTTAAAGTAGAATCACCTGTATTGCCTAACCAAACATTTAATGGTATCGTAACGTTTGTAGCGCCTAAAGCAGATGGTAGCTTGAACTTCCCTGTGGAATTAGAGATAAAGAACAATGCAAATAACGATTTGAAAGCCGGGATGTATGGCACTGCTTATTTCGGGAGTGAACAATCTGTTAACGCATTAGTCGTACCACGTAACGCCTTTGTAGGAAGTGTGAGCTCTAATCAAATCTTTGCCATTGAAGATGGAAAAGCTGTAATGAAAAATGTGGTATCTGGAAGAAGCTTTGGCGATTATATCGAAATTGTTTCTGGTTTAGAAAAAGGTACGGTTGTCGTGACTTCCGGCCAAATCAATCTTTTGGAAGGCACACCGGTAGAAATTATTAAATAAGAAGTAGGGTAGAAAAATTTATTTCAATGAAAATTTCTGAAATATCGATAAAGAGACCGAGTATAATTATAGTATTATTTATTATACTTACGCTTGGTGGAATATTCTCTTATACCCAAATGGGGTACGAGCTCGTGCCGAAATTTGAGGTTAATGTTATCACCGTACAGACAATATATCCGGGAGCTGCTCCCTCTGAGGTGGAAACTTCCGTGACGAAGGTTGTAGAGGACGCAGTTGCCTCGTTGGAGAACGTGAAGAAGATAGAATCTAAATCGATGGAATCCGTTTCCGTGGTTATGATTCAGCTCAATACGGGGGCGGATGTCAACTTCCTGCTCACTGATGCACAGCGTAAAATAAACGCTGTTGTCAACGAGTTTCCGGACGACGTGGAAACACCCGCTTTGTCTAAGTTTTCGTTGGATGACGTGCCGATTATGAACCTTTCGGTGACATCCAATTTGTCTGAAAAAGACTTATACGATCTATTAGATCAAAAGATTCAACCTGTTTTTGCTCGTATCAACGGTGTAGCAAAGGTGGATATGATCGGGGGAGAAGAACGTGAAATCCAAGTTAGCGTGGATCCCAACAAATTGGAGGGGTATGGTCTTTCTGTTTCGCAGGTACAACAAGCTATTGCTTCTTCCAATCTCGATTTCCCGACAGGTAATGTGCGGACACGCGACAATCAGACTACACTACGTTTGGCAGGTAAATTTACAAGTATAGACGAGTTACGCGATCTGCCGATCACAACCCCGGGAGGAGCGGCAATTCGTCTGCGCGATATTGCGGACGTACAAGACGGTATCAAAGATATTGAGAAGATATCACGTATAGATCGTAAAAACACAATCTTGATGCAGGTGTTTAAGCAATCCGATGCGAATGCGGTGGCGGTCTCGGAATTAGTGAAAGAAGAGATCGGTATCGTGAATTCGGATTACAAAACAGAGGGTGTCAATATTATCATTGCGAACGATACGACTGACTACACATTGACCGCGGCGAATAATGTAATCCATGACTTGATGATTGCAATCGCTTTGGTCGCATTTATCATGCTGTTTTTCCTCCACAGTTTGCGTGATGCGTTTATTGCGGTGGTTGCTATTCCATTATCATTGATAGCCACATTTATTTTCTTAAATATGTTGGGCTACACGTTGAATTTGATGTCGCTTTTAGGATTATCATTGGTAGTGGGTATTCTGGTGGATGATGCGATTGTGGTAATTGAAAATATACACCGCCATATGGAAATGGGCAAGAATAAAGTGCGTGCTTCCTATGATGGTGCGAAAGAAATTGGTTTTACAGTTTCTGCCATTACCCTTGTTATCGTCGTAGTGTTCTTACCTATTGCTATGTCATCGGGTTTAGTATCCGATATCCTACGTCAGTTCTGCGTTACCGTAATGGTTTCAACATTGCTCTCGTTCCTGGTATCATTTACGATTGTACCTTGGTTGTATTCCCGTATGGGAAAACTGTCCCATATCAATAAAAAATCGTTCTTTGGTGGCATCTTACACGGTTTTGAAAACGGGCTTACGGGACTTACTCACTGGATTTCGGGTATATTAAAATGGTCATTGAGAAGTCGGTTGAATAAAGTAATTGTATTGCTTATTTCTGTAGGATTACTATTTGCTTCCTTCGCATTGGTTGGTATGGGGTATATTGGTTCAGACTTCTTCCCTGGTAACGACAAAGGCGAGTTTTATCTACAAATGGAGATAAACAAAGATGCTTCACTAGAACAAACGAACTTCATGGTTCAAAAGGCAGAAAATTATTTAGCGCAGAAGCCGGAAATTGAACGGATGATTACAACAGTGGGGCAGGCGTCTGATGGGATGATGAATGTAGGTGGTACAAAATATAAAGCCGAGATTCATATTATCTTAGAAAACGGGTATAACAAAACAGAATCCACCAAGGTTTATTCTGCAAAGTTGAAGCGTGAGATGGAAAATGTATTGGTGGGAGCGAAGCTAAAGACGGTCAATATGGGGATTATGGGAGCAGAACAAGCACCATTGATGATGACTGTTGTGGGCGCTTCTCCGGAGGATGCATTGGAGACAGCGCGTATATTCGCTGATGTGTTACGTGGTGTATCCGGTGCTTCAGAAATCGAATTAACATCCGAAGACGGTAATCCTGAAATTAGTGTACAAGTTGATCGGGATAAAATGAATACGTTGGGACTGAATGTAGCAACGGTAGGTATGACGATGCAAACAGCGTTTTCGGGAAACACGGATACCAAATACCGTGCAGGTGATACGGAATATGATATTAATATCCGTTATGACGAGTTTGGCCGAGGAAATATTGATGACGTACGGAACTTAAAATTTATCAATCAGGGAGGACAGGCAATTAAATTAGAACAATTTGCAGACGTTACCTATGCTTCTGGGCCTAGTTTATTGGAACGTAGGGATAAATCTCCATCCGTGTCTGTACAGGCACAGGTAGTTGGCCGTCCGGTAGGTACGGTAGCAACCGAATGGGAAGCAGAGATCAAGAATCAGATTGACAATAACACCATCACATTGAAACCTGGAGTTTCTTATATGTGGGGGGGTAACATGGAGAACCAAGAGGAAGGATTTGGTACATTAGGGGTTGCTTTAATAGCAGCGATCCTGTTGGTGTATCTGGTCATGGTAGCTCTTTACGATAGCTTTATGACGCCTTTCGTTGTCTTATTCTCTATTCCATTGTCTTTCATCGGCGCGTTGCTGGCGTTAGCGTTAGCAAACCAAACTTTGAACATTTTTACCATCCTTGGTATTATTATGTTGATCGGTTTGGTAGCAAAGAATGCCATTCTTTTAGTTGATTTTGCCAACCACCGAAAAGATGCCGGTGCCAACACGTATGACGCACTTATTGCTGCAAACCATGCACGTTTCCGTCCTATTCTCATGACAACGATTGCAATGGTTGTCGGTATGACCCCTATTGCATTGGCACAAGGTGATGGTGCGGATATGAATAGAGGACTCGCCATTGTGATTATCGGAGGATTACTATCATCGCTCTTCCTGACGTTAGTCGTTGTACCTGTCGTGTATTCAATATTCGACGGTATTAAGAGACGGTTTGGCAAAAAAGAAAAAGAGAATTATGCTGAATTGATGGTGGCGGATTATGTAGAAAACGAAGACTACGTGGATGAGATGGAAGTCAAATATTAGTTTTAGAATCACGAACTAAATAAACAAAGGAGGTCAACAGCAGAGATGTTGACCTCCTTTTTAATTAAGCACGATTTTTGTACGAAATACTATAGCTTATAAACCGTATTTTAAAATCACAATGGTATAAATGATCATTTGTTCAAAAAGGAGGTTATATGAATCTTGTACAAAAAATTGGTCGATGGGGTGATGCACATCATCCGCGTTGGCTGGACATCTTAAGAATCTTTCTCGGTATTGTTATTTTTGCTAAGGGAATAAGTTTCGTAAATGATCGCGACGCAGTCGCTGATCTTATTCGGCAAACGAACTTTCAGCTTTCTATATGGTCAGCTGTTCATTACGTAGTGTTCGCTCACCTTGTTGGCGGGTTATTTATTATTTTTGGTTTTCAAACACGTCTTGCGGTAATTTTTCAAATACCGATACTTATTGGAGCTGTGTTTTTTGTAAATATTACGAACGGTTTCAACTTTCTAAATTCCGAGTTTTGGATTTCTTTAGTTGTGCTAATTTTGTTGTTTGTATTTTTAATTGTAGGTTCTGGAAAGTATTCGTTGGATAATATAATGGACAAACCGGGATATAAACGGTCGATTTGAGGTGGAGACGTAGCTATGCTACGTCTTTGCTCATCTTATCCCTTTCTATATATCGATAACTGTTTCTGCAGAAACTTTCGTGTATGATGTATACGAGTTTTCACGGTGCCTTCGGGCAGACCAAAATGATCGGAAAGTTCACGGTATTTATAACCTTCCATATATTGTACAAAAAGTTCATAATGATCCTGTGGTAACTTCTTTAATGCATCGCGTATGTCCTTCATCACAAATTTTCCTTCTACGGTATTGGTTGTGAACGGTTCTGAACAACCTTCTTCTCTGTATCCAGCACTTTGGAAATTTTCGTATTCCGTATGTCGTTGATTGCGCCTATAATGGTTGATATAAACATTCTTCATGATGACATATAACCATGAAACCAGTTTAGGGTTATTGAAAAAATTGTCGAGATACTTAATAGAACGAACCAGTGTTTCCTGGACAAGTTCGTTAATTTCTTCCGGGTCTTTGGTAAACTTAAACGCTATATTTTTTAGAATGCTTTGGTTTTCTAATAACGCTAGATTTAATTTTTTGCTTTCCATAGTCTTGATGTTTTTATCTAGTTTACGTTCAATGTGTTAGAAAGAGTGGAACAAAAACAATGCAAACTAATCCGAAAAAACTGCTAAACAGATGCGTATTTTGAAAAACGATAAAAATACGGGTAGGCGGTTGATTTTTCTTTAAAGCTCAAATCATAGAAAGAAGGTTGTCGAGCATATTTTTCTAAAATGGAGATAGTTTAATGGCTAATAGTAAAACAGGTATTTTATTTTTTAACGCGTATAAATAGCACGAACGACAATAAAACCATTGAAAACTTAGATACAAGTGCGTATTTACCGTAAAATTATGTCGTTTATTGCAATTTTTTACATTTTTTGTTTAATTCAGACGTAGTCGGCTTGCTTTGTTGCGATAAAAATTAATATATGTATTGTCTCCATTTTAGTACTTAGCGACTTCTGCTTTGTCACTTTGTTTTTATAATAGCGAAAACAAAACAAAATTTCCTAACAATTGTTATCTTGTGCATAAATTGATACCTCTGCTTTATCATAGAAATGAATCGAAATGAAAACTTCTTTTTAGAAATCCTCAGACAGTCTAAGGGCGCTACTGCTATTTATGATACAGCAGATATACGTATTGCGTTTGTTAACAGCGCTATGTTTGAAATTTGGGGGCGTGATGAGGAAATTATCGGACAATGTTTTGGCGAGGCTTTTCCGGAATTTACGGAGCAGGGCTTCACGGAAATACTGAAAAATGTCTGGATAACAGGGGAGACGTACGAAGCAAAAGAATACCCGGCAAATGTGACGATTAACAAGGTTACGGAACTTAAATATTTTGATTTTATTTATCAGGCTGTCTTAGATGAAGATGGGAAAACGTACGCTATAATCCACACGGCGACAGATGTCTCTTCACGTCGTCATGCTTTAGAGAAGGTAGAGGAACAGGATGCTATCCTTGCGTTTAATGATGAATTGGAGATATTGACTAGAACCTTATCGCACGATTTGAAAAATCCGCTATCCATAGCCAAGATGGGGGCACAATATATGCAAACGAAAAATACACTTACCAGTGCGGAGAAATATAAATGGACTACTGTTATTTTAGATGCCCTTACTAGCATCGAGCAAATCATAGGGCATAAAATACAATTGAACCAGGCTCGGATATTAAAATATAATAATGAATGTGTTTCGTTAGAGAAGATTATTCGGAGCATATGTCTCGAAAGTCAAACGTTGTATAACAGTAACAATTGTGTTTTTAAAATCGGGCAATTAAAACATTTATATGGAGATGAAGGGATATTATATCAAATATTTTTCAATATCATCAGCAATGCTGTAAAATACTCGTCCAAACAAAAGAAACCTATCGTAGAGATTAATAGTTCAAAACAGCCGGGATATATCGTGTATACGATACAAGACAACGGCATCGGAATCCCGAAAAATGAGTTGGAGTCGGTTTTTCAACAATTTCATCGTGCTTCGAACACGGAAGGTTTTCCGGGAACAGGTATAGGATTGTGTGTAGTAAAGAAAATCATGATCCGTCTTAAAGGTAAAATCACACTTTCCAGTTCGGTAGATAAGGGGACAATTGTCGAGCTGTCTTTTCCGGAATTTGCTGAATGTGGGGGTGATGTGGAATTAATAGAAAATTAAAAATCCCGTATCGCGATACGGGATTCTCTTATAGGTCTCAAGTTACCAGATCTTAATACGTTCCTCTTTTGGTTTATACATCTTGTCACCTTTTTTCGTATCAAATGCTTCATGGAAGCCATCAAGATTGACAATCGGAGCAAAAGCTCGGTATTGTGCGGGAGAGTGTGGATCGGTTTTCACTTGATTTACCACAAATTCATCCGTCGTTTTTGTTCTCCAGATAGTTGCCCACGACAAAAAGAATCTTTGTTCTGGTGTAAACCCATCAATTAAACCTGGATTTCCCTTGTCCTTCAAATACATCTTTAATGCATCAAAAGCTACCGACGAACCACCTAAATCACCAATATTTTCGCCCAATGTAAATCGTCCATTAACAAAAACACCAGGTACAGGTTCATATGCTTCAAATTGTGCAACAAGCGCATCTGCAGCCGCGTCAAACTTCTCTTTGTCTTCGGGTGTCCACCAGTTATTTAGGTTTCCATCTCCATCGTATTGTGAACCAGAATCATCGAATCCGTGCGATAATTCGTGTCCAATAACTGCACCGATACCGCCAAAGTTTACAGCTGCATCAGCACGATAATCGTAGAACGGTGCCTGAAGAATAGCAGCGGGAAAAACAATCTCATTGAACAAAGGACTGTAATATGCATTTACAGTCTGTGGCGTCATTCCCCATTCGGTTTTATCTACTGGCTTACCTTGTTTTGCAAGATTATCTTCAAAAGCCCAACGATTAAGAGCGTGCACGTTCTCAAAGAGTGAAGTGCCGACTTCTAGCTTCGAATAGTCCTTCCATTTATCCGGATAACCAATTTTGACATTAAATTTTGCCAATTTTTCTAGTGCTTTTTCTTTCGTTACCGCAGACATCCAGTCCAAGTCGTTGATATGTAATTCGAAAGACTTGATAAGATATTGTACTAACTCTTCACAAGCCGCTTTTGCTTCCGGCGGGAAATTTTCTTTCACATATAGTTTCCCTAATAGTTCACCAGCCGAACCGTTTACAAAATCTAGACCGCGTTTCTCCATATCGCGTTGCTCTTTTTGCCCTTTTAGCTGGCGTCCGTAAAACTCAAAAGCTAATTCATCCAGCTCGGTAGAAAGATAGTTGGTCGCATCGTTCATGACATTGAACTTTAAATATTCCTTGATCTGTGGAAGCTTTTCTGGTGTAATAATTTTATCGAGATTCTTGTAATAGTTGATCTCGCTAATGATAACCGTGTCGGCTGTAAAACCAATTTCTTTTATGTATTTCGCAACATCAATGTTTTTGACCATTTTTCCCAGATCTGCTACGGCAATCGGATTGTACCGTTTTTGCGCGTCACGCGATTCTTCAATGGTTTTGAGATAAGAAGCAATTTCTTTCTCAAATGCTACAATTTTAGGGCCTTTAGCATCCTCATCAGCTTGGTTTACTTTATTGTATAATGTAGAAGCGAAAGTAGCATATTGTTCTAGTGTTTCGGTGTTTTTCTCGTCCACTTTCTGGTAGTAGGAACGCCCCAAGCCTAAATTTCCGCCGCCCAGATAAACAGCGTTGATGTCACTGTTTTTCATGTGTGCATACACATAGCCACCAAAGAAAGGATTTCCACCTTCCGGACCGACTTCCACAAGGTAATTATAGAGATCATCCATGTTCTCGATAGCATCAATTTTTTCAAGATAGGGTTTAATCGGATCGGCGCCCAATTGATTGCGGTTCTCTATGTCCACATAGGATTTGTATAGATCCGCAATCTTTTGCCCGTCCGTACCTTTTTCAAATGTTTCGCTTAGAGATGTTTTCAAGATCTCTAATACCGACTCGTCGGTGTTTTCACGAAGTTCGTCAAAAGAACCCCAGCGTGCTTTATCAGCAGGAATCTCTGCTGTTTTCATCCAGTTGCCATTTACATAATGGTAGAAATCATCTTGCGGACGGACAGTCGTATCCATGTGCGATAAATCGATCGCTTGATGTTGTTCTTGTGTACCGTTGCATCCGGCTGTCAATACCACAATAGTGGCTAATCCAAGAAATTTTTTCATCATAAGTTGTTTTTTAAATTTGGAAACCTTCAGCTGAGGCAAGTTTTCCATTTTGTTATTTAGTTTTAGTATGCAAACATAACAAAACTTAAGAATATGAAGAGTAACGATTGCATGGGAAGAATTGGATTTTTCCGTATATTGTTCTCATGATATGGGTAGTGGATGGCCACGAAATACACGTTTTTGTCAGTGCTAAACGAGAGGTAGAGGTACTACGGTGGAATGAACATAAAAAGATAATACAAGTACCGGTAAGCATGCCTAATACCGAAGCGGTGTGGACTATACGTAATCTTCTGCAAACTAAACGTTCAGATACATTACTATGTATAGAAGAGCGGTTGGAGGTATTTGACAGGCATTGGCCAATTAAGCTATTTACTGAAAAAAAGAAATCCTATATCAACGGCGATATCGTTCATTGTTATATCAAGGGACGTCGGATGTCATTAGCAGAAAAAACAAAGATAAAGGAAGAGCTGTTACAGCAGTTGGTATTACATCATGTTGGTCAATGGGAAGAAAGGTTGGATTTGCTAATTTCACATATCACGTTCCGAAAGAATAAAAATAGACCCTATGTTGTACAACGGCAAAAAGAGAGCATTTGTTTTGATAAAGAACTATCAAACCTATCGTTAGAGGCTATTACTTATTGTTTGTTTAAGGCGGTAGCCGATTACGGAGTTTTAGAAGAGAGGGTCAAAAGGAGATTAATAGAGAAACATTTTCCGACATGGAAAACACTAGAAAAAACTATCATATATGCATACGCAACCCACAATAACGATTGAAATATCCATTCCGCTATCTTTATTTGATAAATGTCGGGAACAGTCTAATTTACTATTGGATCTATTGACAGAACAACAAATAGCACAGATCAAAGCGTTTGTTTTTGACAATTTGGAAGATAAAGACGGTGCTCCAGAAGTGGAGAACTTGGACATTTCTTTTTTTAAATATAGCGAAGAGGAGCGGAGCGGTTCTTTCCGTTTGCACTTTTATATTAATCGTCGGTTTTGCTGTTCGGATATCGAAAGCTCCAGACAAGATTATCTCGACTTTCATTTCAGTTATATGAACGAAACCCTCAGAGCATCTGCTACTTATTTTAATTGGAACTTAATGTAAATTATGAGATCCTGAGCCCTCTTTAAGTCGAACATCTTCTGGGTGTATATTAAGTTTCTTTTCTTGGCGTACCGCCAAATAAACTTGCAGTAGGGAAATGATTTTTTGAAACTAATTATACCTGTCTTACTTATAAATTTAAGAAATAAAGGTTTGCGCTGGAAAATATTCACATAGCTCTTCCATCGACATGTTTTTATAAGCACACCTAAACTTACCCCTCTTAAAATTATCAAAGCGGGTTGGAAACTTGCGCCCGGTTGGAAGATGTACCACATCAATCAAATCCCTGACATTGATAGGTACCTCCGGATAAAGTGGATAATATTGTCCACAATATTTTTCCTTAAAAACACGAAGAATATCTTCGTTGGAAATCTTATTGCCGGACCGGCGCACTTCCTTGTAATATTGATCAAAGCAATCTTTATGCTGACATTGAACATCTTTACTCTTTTTCTTCCTATATGTTATCCAGTTCCAGCTACAATAAAACCTATGACCGCAACTTTTACGCTTAATCAGAAGATACTGCTTATTGTAGGCATAATGCTCCCGCAACGTAAGTAACTCCATGTCGGACGAGTGTGTAAAAAAAGGAGTAATCTTTCTGTCAAAAATACCCAGACATCTTCTGGCTTCACTTTCGGTTTTATGGATATAAGGCCTTAAGGCTCTTTCGTTTTCGTCTATCAAATTTTCGATATAGCCGCTCTGTTGTTCTCTCTTCATCAACCTGTTGATAGCTTTTGCTTGGTCTTGATAGCCCTTCAACATGATCTTACTAAGTTTGTATCTTTCTGAACGTTCCTTTTCGTGAATTTTAGCGACCAATATGGATTCATACTTAGTCGTGTAACGCTTGTGCTTGATCTTCCGGAAAGCATCAGGAACATGAATTTTCTCCAATCTGCTTTCTACTTCCGTAACCTCTGCACAAAGCAGTTCGTGTAAAGATAGGAATACGGTGCTATGCCCATTTCGCAAAGAAACCGGAAAAACTAACGTTACGAAAAAAACAACATTTTCACCCCAGTTATCAGGATTAATAATAATTTTTTTATCAAAACGGGTATCTACTATATTGGAGATCTGCTGGATTTTCTCTTTGCTCATGTAGTAAGACTGCTGTTTACCAAGTATAATCTGGTCTTTACAGATAGGGCATAAAAAATGCAATTTCGAAACAGTAATAAACTTTTTGAAAAATGTTTTCTCGTGAATTTTGCAATAAAATTCAATTTCATCAACATTATACGAACGTAGTATCGATAAATGATCGGTATATCTGAACTCAATATGATCCTTATGGAAGTACTCCAACCTTTTAATACATGCGACAATCCTTGCATTTCTAAAGAAGTACGGATCGCGTTTGGCAGCTTCAATATCTTCACTTCTTATTGGCAAACCATTGTGTATAGCTCTCTCTAAGAATGCCTTTTCAATAATCTGGAGCTGAATTTGTATAGGCAGGTGCTTATTTTTATCATCATATAATTTAATGCGTTCAATATTATCACCTAGAAGTTCATTCTTTATTCTATCTCTCTCTTGATAGGCCTGGATATTCTTCTCATTTTTATCCCATCCTTTTCCAACGTGAATAGAGCTATCTATTTCAAGGTAATTCGGGATCGTCGACAATTTAAAATCTATTCTGTAGTTTTTTTTCGCATTTATTTTTATGGGATATTCAGCCACATAGTCAAGATTGAAGTACGCCAGCAATACCTGATAATACGAATGTGCATACGATACATTATTTTCACGTGTACATTGAGTACAGCCTAAATTTCTACCTTTAAAATCAGCCCAGGAAACTTCATATTCATTATGTATATGACAAGTCAGTTCATTGATTCTAATTCGAATTTGGCTAATCGATGAGAATGGTTTAATCTGTGCCTCAATTTCTGATCTTGATGATAAGAGTCTGAACTTCTTGCCAAAATGCGTATAGAAACGATCTTCATCCATTTCTATATAAGCTTTGATAAAATCGTAACCTTTATGAAATGAAACGTTATCATAACAGAATGCACATCGTTTATTTTTATGCAAAACCTCTTCAGGGGTAGCTAAAAATGCTGGATGCTTGGAATTAGAAGTGCACCAATGTGAAATTTTCTCCTTTGTGTCGATCTTTTCCAATGCGTCATGCGAAGTAATCTTAAGTTTGAAAGGAGCTATTTTGCGATTATACTCTTTAAAATTAGTTCTTCTAAGCCGTTGTTTGTTGCAAAGATTACATAACATGGCTCCTTTCTTTTGTTTGGAAATGAGAAACGATTTCCATGGCAATGAATAAATGCCTTGTTTAGGGTGGTGATTGCAAGAAACAGTCATTAGTTTGGTTAATCTATCCACACTATGTAATGTCAACTGACCTGAAGTTTGCTTGGTAATATATTCCCTGAGTTCAACATCATCTAGGATCCTTTCCAATATATTTATATTGCCAGTATCATCTTCACATGTAGGACACTTTGCATTTTTAAATGATTGGTGAGATTTGACATGATATGATTTACCACATACTTGATGTATAATCCTATAACCTAAAGGTGTGATATTGATGTCGAGATCATATTCATCGGAAGAATTTTTTCTAATTTCAGTTCTCCAGCGTTTAAGCTTAAGCAATAACTGTTGATTAAACTTACAATTAATGCATACGATATGCCCGGGTGATTGAATCGCTGTAAGTATATTACTATAAGTATGCTTTTTAGGTTCGCCACATGTTTTACAGATCAATGGCAACTGTGATTTCGCATAATAAATGAGGTTGCTGTCAATTTTATTTTTATCCAAGAACCAAGGGAAGTTATCAGACTCAGACATGAACTTTTCTGCTTTTAAGAGAAGATTATCACTTCTTTCTTTGGTTTTAGATATCGTTTTACACATTCATCTATTAGCATTATTGTACTTTTATTTTCAATCCCCAAACTAAGATACGAATTATCAAACTTGTCTTTCGACGAAAAGTCTTCTATGGAAGGGACACTATCATTTTAAACCCAAAGGGTGAAATCTTATAGATTTCTCATTCCTTTTGTTTGAATAACTTTCTTCAAAGTCATTTTCCTGACTTTACTGTATGCATTTGATAGTGATATCAATACAAAAGTATAGACATAATTTTTATATTAGCAATAAAACTTGCTTGAGAGTTGGGAAATTGAATGACGGAAAATTGTTGAAAAAGTCTAATAAGTAAAAAAGGCAACTTGCCATATAATAGCAAATTGCTTTTTGACTTTACGGAAAGGGAGGGATTGGTTTAGCCCTACAAGCCCCATATCTCTAACCCTAAACCTTCTCGAATCGAACCCATCCAGCCCTTCTCTTCGAATACCTCTCACTAATCCTATTACTAAACTGTAGTAAATAAAAAAGCTTTAACCTTTCGGTTAAAGCTTTGCGGAAAGGGAGGGATTCGAACCCTCGATACAGTCATCCCGTATACAGACTTTCCAGGTCTGCTCATTCGACCACTCTGACACCTTTCCAAATGCGATTGCAAATATACAATATTTATCTTCGAAAACTAATTTTTATAGAATTAGATAGATGTTTCTGCCGTTCAAGAGTTAACAATTTTTAAAATTTATAGTGAATCGGAAATGCTACTGACATACTGTTGTCACAGCTAAATATAATTTTGTTCTAACAAATAACAATTTGAATAACATTATTTATTGATTTTAATTATTTAACAGTATGGAAACTACAGCAATTTTAACAAAGGAAGAGTTTTTAAAACATTGGTTAGGTCATCGCGATTTAACACGTCGTACACTTGAAAAATTTCCTGAGAAAGAACTTTTTGAATTTTCGATAGGTGGAATGCGACCATTTTCGGATTTGATTAAGGAATTATTATCGATTGCAGAACCAGGTTTACGAGGAATTGTGGAAAGAAACGATCAGTCTTATGACCATAAACTCGCATTGGATACGAAAGAAGAGCTTCTGGCAAAGTGGGATGCTGACACACCCAAAATCATTGAATTGTTTAATCAGATTCCGGAGGAAGATTTTCACGTTATGCATAACTTATTCGGAGAATATAATTTTCCGATATACAGCAATCTGTTATATTTTATTGACAACGAAATTCACCACCGGGCACAGGGATTCGTGTATCTTCGGGCGTTAGGTATAGAGCCTCCGTTCTTTTGGGATAGACCATAACGTCATCAAAGAAAGAAGTTAACGCAGATGAATGTCTCTACGTATTCAATGACGTAGGGGCATTTTCTATAAACAATTTAAAGCTGAATATTCGAAATTAACTCTTTTATTCTATCCTTTAATTCTGCCGGTTCTAAAATTTTGGCTTCATCTGCAAACATGAGGTACCATCGGGCAAATTCTTGTTCCATATTTTTACACTCGAAAGTCATGATTACGCCGGCATCGGTTATCTCTTCCGATACAAACCCGTAATAGGAGCGTTCCCATTCCATATGACGTGCGTAGATTAAAGGAACACAAATGCGTATAGTTATAGTTGGAGAGGGATCTTCTTTTGCTAGGTAATGTGAAAGCGGTTTATGTTCTTTGGCAAAAGGAGCGGTTGTTAATTGAATTTTCTGAATACGATCGATACGGAATTGGCGATAATCTTTACGTAAATAACAATACGCCATAAAATACCAATAGTTTCCTTGATGAAAAACACCTACCGGTTCGATTTCTCGATGTACGGGATTAGCGGATGAACTGCTTTGATATTCCATATCAACCACTTTATGTTGCGCAATACTTTCAAATAATATAGATAATGCAGAAGGGACATTCTCGTTAAATCGATGTGCAAGAGATCCCATCAACATATTCTCTTCTAATAAGTTGACATTTAGCTTATCACTATAACGAAGATATGCCTTGATTTTATTGAGAGCGGAACTAAAATATCGGAACAAGTCGGGGTCTACAAATTTCTGCATCAACTTTTCCGCCGCCGCGAGTGTTAAAATCTCTTCTCTGGAAAATTTCGTAGGAGGCAATCGATAGCCTTCCACTAAACCGTAGCCGGTGCCGGCTTCGCCATAGATGGGAATACCCGCTTGCTCTAAAGCTTTGATGTCACGATAAATTGTGCGTTGACTAACGCCGAACTGTTCGGCGAGATCCTGTGCCCTTACGATAGGTTTAGCCTGTAGTTGAAAATAAATGGCAATAATTCGGTTAAACCGCTTCGTCACATCCATATGGTAAAAGTAAACATTTTGAAACGAAAGAAGACCAATCCTCGATTGGCCTTCTTTCGTTTTATGGTGTCTATTTTTATCTGGAACAATCGGCTGTCCATATACGACCATCTCGCGCATACGTGATATCCAAACTGGAGGCTGTAATTCGAATGCTTCCAATTTCTCCGTCGCTGAAGACAAGTGTGTTATTGTCTCCTTTTTCCATCGTAATATCACCTAGAGTCGGAATACCGTTCGAAAAATTGAACGTATAGTTGTTACCAACTTTAGTAACGGTGACCGACCCGTTTGGCTCGGAAACATCTTCGTCGTCAGGGCTGTTAAACGAGACAGATCCTTCGTACTTACCTAGAAAGAGATCATTATCTGCAGGATCGTCGTCTTTACTACAAGAGGTAAAAGCGATGAATGTGATAAATAATAAACTTAAAATTTTAATACTCGTTTTCATATATCTATTTTTTAATTATTTACTGTGTGTCACTTAGGTGTTACAATAGAGGTGCCAGTAGATCTCTTAAAAGAGTTTGTTAACAATAATTAACACCTTTTTCACCTCATATTAAATTGCTTTTTTCTGCCTCAAGTCTTTTATCAACTCGTATATTTCTTTTTGAAGTGTTGCTTGGCTTTTGAGGATAGCCATAGTATTTTCAGAAAAATTGTTTTTTGCCGAAAGGATCTGTTTAAAAATGTCCTGTATAATCTCTTCCATCTTTTCACATGCTCTAAGCACCTGTTCCCGGCCGGACACCTCCTTAAATGGATCTCGTTTCTCCCACTTACGGTAGAGCGCACCTGCTGTCCATTCTTTTTCAGAAGGCGACAAGCCTTCTTTTGGCAAGATCACGAGGAGTTCTGATTTAAATTGTTGTGATAGTTGCATACTTTTTTCAAAAAAAGCGATGAGATCCACATCCTTGTCAGAGTCTACTGAAGAAATAGCATTTGTGTAAATTTCTATCCGTTCTGTCAAGATTTGAATTAAGTCTTGTAACTGATCGGTATGTATATTTTCATTGTTTTCCATAAAAAATATGACGTTGTTTATTAAGGGAACAATTTGATGGAGATTCAGTTTAAAAACTACGATAGTTTTTATTGTTGATGTTTTTATAGTGGTTTATCAGAACATCTTGTGGATTCAGTTGTTTTTTTAAATATGTGAGTTTGAATATGGAAACCAATACAATTACAAAAGAGCAGCTTAATAAGCTAGTGGACAGGATAGAAGAGGAATTTCATGAATATTTTACATCCGATAAATCCCAAGTGGATTCCTTGCATGAGTGTTTTTACACTGCTGAAATATATAAAGAGGAGGGGTTGTTGACCCTAGATCAGGATGTATTCCACAAGCTTCCAAAGGACATTCAAGAGAAGACACATGAATTGATAGCGGAGTTTACAAAGGTAGACTGATAAACCGTTATTTTAGTCGGAATAACTTATAGGAAACGATTTACTCGGGGACAAAGAACTTTTTTAACTGAAGAAGGTTCTTAAAATATGGAAGAAAAATTGCCAGGACGACCTATTAGAATTATTAAAAGTGTGGAGGACAAAAGCCTAGGTGTGTTCTCCGAAGAACTTTATAAAACGTGTTCAGACGATGGTGAAGCTGTACTCGTCTTGAAAAAAATTGAGCGAGCTTTTGCTGCTGATCCTGATTACGAGCTTTTACATAACTTAAAAGAGCATGCGTCCGTCAGTTTTAGAAACATCCATACTCGACAAGAGGTACGCTTTTTTCCGGAAGATTAGATGATCAAAAATTATTTTTTCTTCTACTTTAATATAGTCGAAATCGTGTAATGGTCGGAAAGTGCGATACCATCGCCATACGGTATCGCTATCTTATGTGCGGTTCGATAACGATGCTTATTTTCGTTTCCATAAAGCTCTTGATGATAATGGAAATCTTCCTGTACATTGACAATATCAAACCGGTTGATTTTCTCTGAAATTTTTTTCATACTGGAGGCTCGGGAACTTGTTGCAGCTGAAAGAAAATCCGGAAGGCCTGCGACATTGTACGTTAGTAACGATAGTTTACCCTCATCTATCTCTCTTAATTCACTCGTATAAGAGATCAATGCGCTTTAAAATTTCATAAATCATTAATATCCAGTTTCTATTAAGAAAATATGAGATATCTATTTTCGTGGAAACAAACATCTAAGTATATGATAAGAATAGCTTTTTTTGCGGAGATATTGTTTGAAGAGCATGATGGAGCTGCTCGCACCATGTTTCAAATTATCAATAGAATAGACCATGATCGCTTTTCTTTCTTTTTTATTTATGGACAAGGTCCCAAGGAAATTGTCGGGCATCGTTCTATTCGTGTTCCCACCCTCAATACGGGGGTAAATAAAGATTATAGTGTTAGCTTACCTGCATTAATAAGAGGGCGGATTAAGCAAGAATTGGATAATTTTCAACCGCATGTTATCCATATTGCGACTCCTTCTTTCTTGGGTTTTTTTGCTTTACGTTATGCACGATCTCGAAACATTCCGGTCATCAGTCTTTATCATACCAATTTCCTTTCCTACATACCTTATTATTTCCGCAAGGTTCCTACACTTATCAAGCCGGTACAACGTTGGATGACATCCGCTATGCGTCGATTTTACAATCATTGTGATACAGTATATATACCTTCTTGTGCGATGAAGAAGCAGCTGGAAGGTCTAGGTGTACAAAAAGAGAAATTGATCTTATGGCAGCGTGGTATTGATTTAAGGCTTTTCAATCCACAAAAAAGAGACATGGCGTACATACAAGATATAACGGGAAATGATAGACCGAATATTTTATTTGCTAGTAGGCTTGTATGGGAAAAGAATATACAAACGTTGATTGATATCTATAAACGGCTTCGGGAAACACAGCTATCACATAATTTTATTGTAGCGGGTGATGGACCGGCTGGAGAGGAAATGAAACGGCAAATGCCTGAAGCCATTTTTATGGGTAAGTTGCCTCACACCAAGCTTGCAAAATTGTATGCTTCATCTGATGTTTTTATTTTTCCTTCCATATCTGAAACGTATGGGAATGTCGTGGTGGAGGCGATGGCTTCCGGTTTACCCTGCGTCATTGCTGATGGCGGAGGAAGTGCAGATTTAGTACGTCATGGACAGACAGGCTATAAATGCTTACCAAAATCAGCGGGGGATTACCTTATCTACATTCGGATGTTACTCGCCGATCCAACATTACATAAATTTATGCATGATACCGGACTCGCTTATGCACAAAAATTGGATTGGAAAAACTTGACAGATCGCTATTTCGAGGAAGTAACACGATTAGCGTTACAACCGAAAGAACGTATGGTTTGGGCAGCATGCTGATGAATAAAAAGGGACTGAAAGTTTTAATTCTTATCTGTATCGTAGTCCCTATAGTTGTATTTATTTTACAGGTTGACTTCATAGCTGTTTTTCAAGAACTTCAGAAAATAGGTGGTAAATTCGTCATTATCCTAGTCGTCACGTTTTTGGCGTATTTGCTCGGTACGATCGGCTGGTGGGTATGTTTAGGTTCACAACGAAATCATCTTTCACTATGGCAACTCTTCGGTATTCGGCAGATAGGCGAAACGGTTGGACTCTATAATCCATCGAGTGTAATAGGAGGGGATATATTAAAGCGTGAAATGTTGAAATCCTATAGAATTTCAGACAATAATGCCGCTGAATCTGTAGTAATATCGCGTGTTACGGCTGTTTTATCACAATTATTACTTTTCATTCTAGCCTTATGCTGGTTACTGGCTACCGTGGGCAACCAGCTTCAGATATTTTGGTTATACGGCATACTCATCTTGACAATCTTGTTGCTTTCGCTAAAAATATTGTTTTTCTATCTGCTAAGCCAAAATCGAATAGAGCAAGTTAGCCGTAATGTCCCGCTTAACTTATGGAAACGTCTAAAGGGAGTGGTCTCTAATTTGGTGGCTCAAACACAATGCTTTTTCAGACACAAGAGCTCACTTTTTTGGTGGTCATATTTTTTTTTCTGTTTACATTGGTTAGTGGGAAGTATGGAATTTTATTTTATTCTTCGTTTTCTAGGTTATGACGTCCAATTGATACAAGGCGTATTGTTAGATATGGGCGTTATCATGATTAAAAGTATAGGTGCATTTATACCTGGGCAAATAGGTATCGAGGAGTTGGGTAATAAAGTGGTATTGGCTGGTATTGGTATCTCCGCTGCCACCGTTTGGGTCACTGTATCTATATTACGCCGTGCACGCCAGTTATGTTGGATTTTGATAGGGGCAATCTGTTATATGCTCGTTCGAAAAACCGATACACTTAAAGTTTTCAAACATGGAAATCCTGTTCGTCAGTCATAAATATCCTCCTACTACAGGAGGAATGGAAAAGCAGAGTTTTGAGTTGATTGAGGGAATGCGAGCCTATGCTACTGTTCGGAAAATTGTCTATACACAAGACGAAAGCTACTTTCAGTTTTTCCGTAAATTGAACGGTCGTATTCTAGCCATGATACATCGATATCCTAAAATAGGCGTTGTACATTTCAACGACGGACTGATAGCAGCGGTTAGTCTTTGGCATGTCGGTTATAGCCATCTACGGAGAGTGGTCACACTTCATGGGCTTGATGTAGTTTTCCCTCTGAAAGTCTATCAACGTTTTATTTTTCCACGATTTAATCGATATGATCATATTGTCGCTGTTAGTACGGCTACGGCTGCTGCCGCTATCCAACGTGGGATAAATTCGGAAAAGATCTCTGTCATTGCGAATGGTATTAGTCATCAGGTGGCGCCGAAAAGCTCTATCGCAGAATGGAAAAAATTTCAACATACGTATCACTTACCAGCCGGAAAGAAAATCCTAATGACTTTGGGACGTCCGGTTAAACGTAAGGGATTCTCATGGTTTATCCGTGAAGTATTACCTCTTTTACCGGACGATTTCTATTTGGTTATGGCAGGGCCATTTTTTAGAGAAGTCCAGCCAATTGAAAAATGGGTGTCGCGGTTGCCCCAGCGCTGGCGAGACCTCTATATGTTATTTATGGGTTATTCTTCAGACCAAGAGGCATTACGTGAGCTAATATGTAATCCTGCCTATTCGTCGCGGGTGAAACATGTAGGGAACTTGCCTGAAACGGAACTTGGAATACTTTTAAGCCATGTAGAAGCCTTTTTAATGCCCAATATCCAGGTCGAAGGGGATATGGAAGGCTTTGGTTTGGTATGCTTAGAAGCAAGCGCCTCTGGAACAACTGTTTTGGCTGCCGCACTGGAAGGCATTACTGATGCTATACAACATCTTAAAAACGGAATACAGATAGAATCAGAAAATGCCAGTGCTTGGTCGCAAGCTATACAGGAATTATTGAACGACAAAGATAAACTACAGCAGCGTCATGCTTTTAGAACCTATACTTTAACCCATTTTGGTTGGAGGAAAATGGTGAGTGAATACGCAAACCTATTCAGGGAATTGATTATAAAATAAAAAGAGACTGTTTGCAAAAACAGTCTCTTTTAACTTTTTATCTTATCAAACAGTATTAAACGCTCTCTTGGTTTAAATGTTGTTTGTAGATTGCTTTCTTAATCTGGGTACGACGAGTTACTGATTTTTTCTCGTATGCTTGACGAGAACGAAGTTCACGTAATACACCAGTTTTTTCAAATTTCTTCTTGAAACGTTTCAACGCTCTGTCTAAAGATTCTCCTTCTTTTACATTTACGATAATCATGCTTTTAAATACCTCCTTTCGTGCCCTTTTAATTTTTGTGTGTGCAAAGATAGATAAATAATCCATATGTTAAAAGGAATTATTAAAGAAATGTCTACAATGCGAGCCTTTTCACAATTTCTTCCAACGGTTCCTCTTTGCTACACAGTGTAGTACGGAATCCCAATTTTTCTGCTGCTTCCAAATGTTGAGAGCTATCGTCAATGAACAATGTCTCTGTTGGCAAAATATCTGTATCGGCAACTAGATGCTCAAAAATTTCTTTTTCGGGTTTACGTAATCCCATTAGATGCGAATAATAAGCTTTTTCAAAGAACACCGAATTGCTCGGAACACCATATTTTTCCTGAATATACTTCATACAATATGCATAATGGATTTCGTTGTTATTACTTAACAAAAATGTTCTGTACTTTGTTTGTAGGTACTCCAATATTTCATGTTTGCCGTCCGGAACACCAATTAGCAACGCATTCCAAGCATCATCGATCTGTTCGTCTGTTAAGTCCGGTCGGTTCGAACGCGTTCGAATACCATCTCTAAATACAGAAGCAGTAATTTCCCCTCGATCAAAAGCGTCGAATAGGGAGTCTTGAGCGCGATGCCCAAAGAAACTATCTACATTTTTGATACCCAAGGATATAAAAGCTTCGTGTACACGAGCGAAGTCAATCATAAAAATGACATTACCGTAATCGAGTATAATATTTTTAATTTTTTGCATGGAAAATTTTGTTTTCTCCCTGTAAATATCGATAATTGCATCGTCAAAACAGAACAGTAGTTACACTTTTGGCAGATTAATAAAAACGCTGCGCCTATAGCTCAGTTGGTTAGAGTAGAAGACTCATAATCTTTTGGTCCCTGGTTCGAGCCCAGGTGGGCGCACAAATCGAAAAGTCGTTTTCCCGAAAGGAAAACGGCTTTTTTGTTTCTTAGGACACTTTAGGAACATTTGCCCTACGTCAGTTCGGATACCCCAAGTAGCTCACCCAATGTTTTTATACCCTGTTCCAGTTGCTCATTGTCAAGTGACCCATAGCCCAAACGTACACCATTTACAGATGTTCCGGAGCTATATTGTTCGGGCGGGATAATCTGTATCCCTTTTTCCTGCATCCTCTCTATCAAGGCCGTCCAGTCTATCATTTTTCTTGGCGTTATCCAAACAGCAAGCCCACCTTCTGGAACTTCATAATCAATCAGCCCATTCATGTGTTTTTCCATCAAAGAGACCATAAAATCCCTTTTGTGTTTATAGTGTTGTGTAGCTTTACGAATGTGCTTTTTTATAGTACCATCATTAATGAGCTCCAAAATGGCCTGCTCCATAATCGTGTCTCCTTGAACATCTATGATTTTTCGCAGCTCACCGATTTTGTAAAGCAGGTCTGAATCATTACTGACCAGATAACCTATCCTAAGTGCAGGTGCCACGACCTTACTCAACGTTCCTACGTAGATGAATTTCTTTAAGTTACTGTAAGACGATATAGGCAACATTGGACGACGTCCAAAATGAAATTCATAATCATAATCATCTTCGATAATCGTAAAGTCATACTCATTTGCCAACCTTACCAGATCCATCCTACGGTGTAAGCTCATGGTTACCGTAGTCGGGTATTGCCGGTGGGGAGTGATATAGACCGCCTTTACTTTTTTGTTGGCTTGGAGCTGTTTCTCCAAATCAGCAACGATCAAGCCTTCGTGATCTACGCCAATCGGAAGTAATGCCGCATCACTCTTCTCAAATACTTTCCAAGCAGACTTATATCCGGGTGATTCAATAGCAACGTAATCCCCTTTCTTAAAGAAGCATTGGGCGATTAGGTACATTGCCATTTGGCTACCACGGGTAATACAGATATTAGATTCATCAACGTACATACCCCGTTTGTGATTTAGCATACCAGCAATGGAATTACGGAAGTCAATGTCTCCAAATTCATGTGCATACCCCATCATCTTCCATCTTGCCTTACGTTTGAATATCTGTCTATACGCTCTTGCTAACTGATCTATCGGAGCAATCTTACTATCAGGGTGTCCATCGTCAAAAACTATATTCGCTTTTAGGAAGTCTTTTACACGTGCTCCGGGTACCGCATTGCTTTTGTTGTGCAATTTGCGACCCGGAGCGATTTCAGCTACAAAAGTACCGCGTCTTTCCTCTGATAAAAGCCATCCCTGACTAAGAAGCACATCAAGGGCATCCACAACCGTATTACGATTGACTTTTATTTCTTCGGCGAGTTTCCGGCTACCCGGTAACGCGGTTCCAGCCTTAAGCCTACCAGATTGTATATCCCTGATTATTGCATCGGCTATTTGTAAATATACTGCCTTTGTCTCAGTCCTGTCCAACTGAACTTCTAATATCCAAGGTCTTAGCATCTGTATAGTTTTAGATTGTTGCGATTAAGTAACCTAATAGTCCAAATATAGGAATGTTATCGCCTTTTTGCTATAACCAGTATATATTCAATAACGAAATATGAAATTGAGAATACAATGCAATTATATCTTTTACAGATGTTTAAAGAAATTATTCTCTCTCAATATAACAGCTTGGACTGTCTGGTTTTATTTATACTGGACTACCGTTTTGGTGTGTTAAAACCGCAATTTCGTGCATTTAAAAGATCGGCGAAAGCAAAATCGACCTCGATTAATAACAGTAATAAATGTTTGCTATATGGATTTGCTAATGGAGATACTGGACTACCTATAAATCCAAAAACTGTATCATAAGCAGAGGCCGAATACACCCTACATTTGTAAGAGTATTTTATTCATTAAAAACCGTCTACAGGCAGTTTGTTCTTTTTTAGGCTAACAATATGAAAATTCATCGTGAGGGAATAACATCGATCCTACTATCAATCTTCGTTTTTTTACTTGTCAATACAACTCGGTACTTGATGGGTATTACGACGGGTAAAGTCGATATTAATCAATAAACTAGAAGAACAATCGAAATTAATAGAACATATATGAGCGAAGAAATAATAAAAAACATTGCCATCATCAAAAAACGCATAAATGATGCTTGTATCAAGAGCGGTAGGGACCCGAATGAAGTAAAATTGCTATTAGCGACCAAAACCGTTCCTGCAGAACGTATTCTTATAGCACTCCAAGCGTATGAAAACCTAATTGCCGAAAACAAAATACAGGAACTAAAAGAAAAGTATGATACATTGAAAAGTGTTCCCCATACCAACCATTTTATTGGGCATTTGCAGTCTAATAAAATTAAGGAGGTTTTAAAATATGATGTGTCCTGCCTGCAATCACTTGACAGATTGGAATTGGCAGAAAAACTGCATCAAAGATTACTGTTTGAGAACAAGACGATCGAAGTACTGATACAGGTAAATACATCAAATGAGGACAGTAAATTTGGTGTACATCCCGATAACGCAATTCAATTGGTTAGAGAAGTAGCAAAACTCGAAACTATGAAAATAAAGGGCTTGATGACCATTGGCCTGTTAAGTGTAGAAGTAGAAAAAGTCAAGCCTTGTTTTCGCTTACTCAAAAGTATCCAGCAACAGATCATTGATCTCAATATCCCAAATGTGGACATGAGTGAACTATCAATGGGTATGAGTGGGGATTTGGAAATTGCCATTGAGGAGGGGGCAACCATTATTCGGGTTGGAACTGCCATTTTTGGTAAACGAATCTATCCAGATAGCTATTATTGGGATGAATCGACAACTATATTTTGATATTTAAATTTAATATCGTAATATTGCGATATATAGGAAAGTATGGGACTTACTAAATCAGAAATATTCACGGACGAACAGAACAGGTTATCATCCTTGTTTAAAGTTTTGGGGCATCCTGCAAGGGTTGCCATACTTCAATATATCATCAATCAGAAAGCCTGTATATGTAATGATTTAGTGGAGGAATTGGGTTTGGCACAGGCAACTATTTCACAGCATTTAAAAGAGCTGAAAAACATCGGTATCATTCAGGGAACTATTGAAGGAAAATCAGTTTGCTATTGTATTGATGAAAATATTTGGAAAAAAATTCAAGCAGATTTCAATGCTTTTTTCAATCAGGAAGTGAAGCTAAACCAATGCTGTTAGACTATTTTTTTACTATTTAATATCGTTATATTACGATATGTCATTTGATAAATCTTTTCAAAATTTTAAAACTATGAAACTATCAAACATCAAGGAAATCTTACCAACATTGCACAATGTGGAATTTCAGTTAGAGAACGGGACATTTGTGCCCGAACATTTCCACGTTACGGAAATAGGCATTGTCGCCAAACATTTTATTGATTGTGGCGGAACGATAAGAGATGAAAAGGTCGTCAACTTCCAGTTATGGAACGCCAACGACTTTGAACATAGATTAAAGCCGACCAAACTATTGAACATTATTAAACTGTCCGAAGAAAAATTGGGTATTGAAGATGCAGAAATAGAAGTTGAATACCAAAGCGAAACGATCGGCAAATACGATCTGGATTTTAACGGAAACCATTTTGTCCTGAAGAACAAACAGACCGCTTGTTTAGCAAGTGATGCCTGCGGTATTCCTGCGGAAAAGCAAAAGGTAAATTTATCGGAACTTAACAGTGCTTGCCGCACACCTAATTCAGGTTGTTGCTAAAAGCTAATCATTATGTATAAAGATTTAATCGGAACGATTGACAAAACTGCTTCTAATAAGCATATCAGCGAAGAGCGCAAAACCGTATTGCAACCATTGGTAGATTTCATACAGCAAAAGGTAAACAACGGACAGGAAACAAACCTAAATTTCATCTGCACCCACAATTCACGCAGAAGCCATTTAGCACAGGTTTGGGCAAAGGTGGCAAGTGCGTATTATAATATCCCAAATGTGCATTGCTATTCGGGCGGTAGCATTTTCAGTTTTATAAAGGAAAAGGTATCATATAAACACGTCCCTGTATCTAATAATTACAGGGGCGTGTTTAAACTAAAATTGTTTGGGGTACGGTTTTAATTGTGCCTTTATAGCCCAAGAGAGATGGCTGCTACAGATTTTTCTCCAGAAACTGCTTTAATGCAGGACCCCGTAGATTCTTCCCTACGATCTTACCTTCCGGATCAATCATAAAAGATGCGGGAATTGAGGTGATGTTATAGAGGCGACCGACTTCACTATCCCACATTTTTAGCTCAGATACCTGTTTCCATTCCAGTTTGTCATCTTGGATTGCCTTTACCCAAGCCTCTCTATCTCTATCCAAAGAAACGCCGAAAACTGTAAAACCTTTGTCTTTGAATGCGCGGTATTGGGCAACAATGTTGGGGTTTTCATGACGGCAAGGTGTACACCAGGCAGCCCAAAAATCTAAGAGCACATATTTGCCTCTAAGATCAGATAGCTTAATTTCTTCGCCTTCTGGCGTAGTAGAGCTAAAATCGGGCGCAATCTGACCGATACTGAGCGGCTTTATTTCTTCCATATGTGCCGCAAATGATTGTACCGTCTGGTTATTAGGAAACCGGCTCTTGGCTTTTTCAGCATACCCTACCAAGACCTCCTCATGTCCTGTAGGATCTACAGAGTACAGTACCAGCATACCGAAAAAGCCGGCCAGGTTATCTTCGTTTTCCTGGGCGAACTTCAAAACCTGCCGAGACATCTCGCTTGTATAGAGATCATTTTTAGCTACGAGGTCGTTTTGTACAACATCCCTTTCTTCACCATTACTGAGGCGTTTTTCAAATTCGCTTTGCAGATTCACCTGAAATTCCTGGAACTTGTCACGCATCTGATTAAGTTCTTTCATTTTTATAGAGCCTTCCGAGCCTTTTACAGTATATTGAGCCGGTGTATTTAGATCTGCATTGAATTCAACCTTATCACCATTTTCCAGTATCAGCATATAAGATTCCTGCTCAACGAGTAGCTCATATAATGTTGGTTCAGATGCTATACCTTCAATATGAAAATTACCGTTCTCGTCTACCGCAATAGAGTCGACAAATGTCTCACCCTCATATAAGATAACCGATTTTAGTTCATCGGCATTATCAATCCGTCCTGAAAGGATAAAACTATCTTCATTGGCAGCACTGCATGCACTAAGAAATAGCAGTGTAAATATATTGGTTAAAAATATTACTGTCTTCATTGTACTCATATTTGAATGTTTAAATGATAATCGGCCTGATGGAACGGAACCGGTGACCATATCTTTAATCACCAATATCCCCGACGTAATCAGCCTGTTTTGATAAATGTAAAATGACCTGTCCTTATACCGTATTAATTCAAGGACACTAAAATATTTTGTGGAAAGAGAAGGGTATTATATAATGATCGATTGGTTTCTAAGGAACAGTGGTACACCTTCTGAGCAGAAGGGTTTCCGTACTTTGTTTGATAATGGAGACACCGAATGCAATGCGGAAAAAAATAAATATAAACCAACAATGTAAAAAATAACAGGAAGATCCGGTGAATTGAATTTATTCAGTTTTTGTTGCTTCAATATCAGTGTTTCCGAAACTTTTGAAGCGGAACATTTTGGGTTATGCGAAACTTTTATCGGAGATGTGGCTTCCGTTTGGGAGGTTGGAAAAGTAGTGCCTGTCAATAGACTACGGATAGGACATGTATTGGCAACTATACAAAAAAGAAAAAGCAAAAGAACTGCTGCTGTTACTTTTTTATAAATAGGTGAGGTATGTTTATTCATGTCTATTATCTTTTCATTCCCAAAACAAAGTTAGAAAAATGATATTATATACAAACGTTCAAGCTATTATTTGAAAAGTTAAAAACCGCCAGTGGTTGTAAAAACACTTTACTTTTTCTGTTTTACTTTTCGTAAAGAAAAAGTACATCCCCTTTATGGAAATTTAAAATTAGCAGGTCCTCTTCCGCTGTTTCTGGAACACCGACAACTTATTATTTAATATCTTCTTTTCCTATTTTTATAGTTGAAATATATTCAATTGTAATATCCTCTATGTCTTATTGGGTCGGCTTTTCAGCCTTATAAATCATAAAAAAAGATTTTTTACTACAGCTTCTGATCTGCACTGATTTACTTCAAGGTGAATTATAAGAAGACATCACATAAATAATAATGAAAATAAACATCAAGAAAAGCATGATAGTTCCGCTATTGGCCTTCGCAGGACTTACATATGCGACAATAAATGCAAATAGATTTGATGAGAAAATGGCAACTGAACGTGCGATAAACAAGGACAATTCTTCGGAATCAGATGTCCAGCGCGCACCGGATTTAAAATTTAAGGATGAAAATGGTAAAACAGTTTCATTACACAAATTAAAAGGAAAAGTCGTATTCATCAATCTCTGGGCGACCTGGTGCCCTCCGTGTATCCATGAAATGCCATCCATCAATAAATTACGTCAGAATTTTAAAGACAACGATGATCTGGTGTTTCTGATGGTTGATATGGACGGCGAAATCGAAACCGCGAGAAAATTCATGGAAAAGAAGAAATTTGATCTTCCGGTTCATGTCCCTAACAGCGAGATACCTCAAGAACTTTTCTCCGGCTCTATTCCAACAACAATTATTATAGATAAGCAAAACAATATTGTCGGTAGACAGGTTGGCGGTGCAGACTATATGTCCCCGAAAATAGTCGAGTCAATCGAAGGCTTATTAAACGAATAAATACATCAACAGGTCTTTTTTGACTACGATGAGGGAATGGCATACGCTCAAAAAGTGGGTAAACCCGTTATGCTGGACTTCACGGGCATGCCTGCGTCAACTGCCGAAAAATGGAGGCATCGGTATGGCCTGACAAAGACGTTTACAGGTTGTTAAGCGAGGAACTCGTTATCATACAGCTTTACGTTGATGATAAAACAGCATTGCCAGAAGTGAACATACTGATCAAGCCATAAATATTTTGTTTTCTTACTGCGGGAAATGCATGTCATTATCCTAGATTGACCCGGTGATAAGGCCTATTTTTCGATGTGGTTCTTATCTTATTGTATCAGGGTTTGCCATAGTATTTCATGATATCTCAAATTTTAAGTTACTTTCCCCTTTAGGCTTCGAGAACTTTCTTAATATCAATCTTTGTCATGTGGTAGATGGTATTCATCACCCGTTGTGCCCTCGCTCTATCTTCACCTTCATCTATTTCCCATAACACATCTGGTACTATCTGCCATGATATACCAAAACGGTCTTTTACCCATCCACAAGGTTGTTCTTCTGCATCAACCGATAATGTTTCCCAAAGTTCATCAATTTGCTGTTGATTTTCGCAGCTTACATATAGAGAAACACTTTCGTGAAATTTTCCAAAGTACCCACCGCCGTTTACTGCAACAAATTCGTGCCCTTTTAACAGAAACCGTATAGTTTTGATAGAACCTACAGGTCCCGGCAACATGTCTTTGGGTACAGCTTCTACGTCATTCAGTCCTTCCAATTCTTCCGCTCCGAAGTAGGTGGTCTTTAGAATTTTCGATGCGCCGTTCGCATCACCAAAAACCTTTGCAAATAAATCTACATACAGTTTAATGGCTTCTTCCGCATTCTTTTTGAATGTGAAACTGATGGTGATTGTTTTATCCATGATATTGAATTTAAAAGTTAAGAAATTGGTGACGGTGCTGAATGATGCTCATGTGCAATCAGCCACCTGCCATCTATTTTTTTCAATCCTATTGTAAGACGACATTCCGGTTTCCTACCTTTTCCGATAATGACCAATGCTGTACAGAAGGCTACATTTTCTCCTGCGGTTATCTTCAATTCTTCCAACTCAAATGAACCTTGTCCTCCCGAACTGTATTGAAAAAACAAATCCCAAGTCTTTTTATACTCATCAAGACCTTTTGATTGTAAGGGGAGCGGAACATCAAACATCAGCATATCATCGGTATGTCCTGATATTATACTTTTATAGTTAACATCACGGATTGCCTGACACCAGTTGTCTATCACTTTTTTGACCTGCGCCTCGTTACTGTCCTGTTCCTTACTTTGCAATAATTGCCTGTCCAGATTTGACAACGCATCGGTAAATCCTTCTTCAAAGCCCATCTCTGTCAAGGTTTGGAGATCGGAAAGCGAATTAAAGAAAATAGTGATGTCCATAGTAGTTGAACCGTCCGGCTGTTCTGAAAATTGGTTTTCCCATCTACTGCGTGGCATTTGGTCGTCTGGAACGCCATTATGGTCACAAAAGCATTCATCTGCAGAAAAAAACTTTGCGTTTGATATAGATACAAAATTCATTTTTGCCCAATGCTCCATATTGTCAGGTGAAACCATCGCATACAGCCAATGTCCGCCTTCTCTAAAGTCCATTTCTTTTGTACGTGCTTTCCACGGTGCTGGCGCCCACCATTTATCCAATAATTCGGGCTGCGTCCACGCAGCCCAAACGTGTTTAAGCGAGGCATCAAAAGACCGTTGCACTTTTATTTGCCGAGCTTCTTTATCAACGTTAAATTGTAAGAGAACTGCCTTTTTCATTTCTGTGCCGTTTTTAAAGTTTCCAATACATTGTCCAATTGGTCGAAGCGTTTAGACAAGATTGTTCTAAACTCCTCTAGCCATTTTTCAATTTCCTGCATTTTATCGGTATTTAAGTGATAATATATCTCTCTGCCTTTCGGTTTTTGTGAAAGAAGAGCGCATTCAGTAAGTACCTGTAGATGCTTGGAAACAGCTTGCCTGCTTGTATTAAAATGTTCGGCAAGTGCGTTGGGTGTCATTGCGCTAGTCGCTAAAAGTAGTATGATAGCCCTCCGTGTCGGGTCGGCAATCGCTTGAAATATGTCTCTTCTTGTTTCCATTTTTCTTAATACGCTACTATGTGATTGCAAATATAAATGCAAATATTTGGTTGCACAATTTTTTTTCTATTTTTTTTTGGAAATCGAGAAGAGCCGACACAGCCATCCGGCTGGTTATAAGGGCAATATCTATAAACTTACAAAGAATTATTTCATCAGTATCCTTGATCTTGCATCGGACAGAGGAGCGAGTAATAGAGTATTATCGCCGCACTGTTGAATATTTTTGTTTTTATGAGCTTAAAAACTGTTCTGTCTATATCTTCAAATAACGGCATTTCTTGCGGGATTGCTCAATAAGGTAAGAAAACCTGAAGCCGGCTCCTTCAGTTTTTCGCAAATGGGGCAGGCGCCATTAGCAATACGAAGGCTAATTTCTAATCTTAACAAACGAAATCTATACAGTATTGTTCACAAAGTATTAGGTAGATATTCTACAGCTGTGAATAGCTGCCAGTATCTATATTTTTCAACTTTAAACATGTAAAGTAATGAAAAAGAAATCTATATTATTTGGCGTTATTTTACTGACTGGGGTTTCACTTAGCTCTTGTGGTGGTAAAAATACAGGTTCGAATGTAGAAACTCCGGGCAATGAGAAAACGGGAAAAGATAAGGTTCTTGAAGCAGGGGCAGATTTGCTGCAAGATAAAACACCTTTGAAATACTTCAACGCTTATTTGGATGGTTTTCACTTTTACAATGGCAATATCGATGTCCAGATGGAAGCACATCATTATGTCAGCCAACTGAATGAAGACATGTATCAGGCTATCATCTTTGACGGAAATGATAAGGATGCCAAGGTAATGGGCGTTGAATATATTATTTCAGCAGAATTGTTCAAAACCTTGCCAGAAGAGGAAAAAAAGCTTTGGCACTCCCATCATTATGAAGTGAAGTCTGGAGCATTGATTGCACCGGGTATTCCCGATGCAGCCGAGCATGAACTCATGGAGAAACTCGTGTCCACTTATGGGAAAACCATCCATACATGGCATACCGACCAACAACGTAACTTGCCGCTGGGCTCACCTATGGTTATGATGGGTTTCACTAAGGATGGGCAAGTGCATCCAGATTTGGTCGAAGAAAGGGATAAGCGTTTTAACATCTCAACAGCGGAGAAGAGAAAGAAGCGGGAAGACATTCCGATGCCTGCGGTTGATGCAATGGCAAACGCGTGGGAAAAAGGACAGTTAAGACAGTTTATTATAAGTGATAAAGTGGATAGCGCAATGCATAAACATCAAGGACCTGTTCAGACTGGTGACGATAGTGGCCACGAGCACTAAACAGCAACTAAACTTTTCATTGCATCCAACCAGATGCATTATTTCGATGAGAATATAAACTACAAGCGAAGCCTTTTGCATTTCAACGAACAGTTTTTACACATCGTGCCATTCTCGCTACGGTTAATTTCATATCACGGTAGAGGAATGGGACGATTAGATTAGAACCAAAAACGTTTGTCTCCGTTCTTCTTATGTATGATAGATTGTTATAAGGAGAATGTCATGAAAAACGATAACTTAAAGAGGTATGCACTGATTACAGGCGGTACAGCTGGGATTGGGTTAGAACTTGCAAAGCTCTTTGCAAAAGATAGTTATAACCTCGTTCTGGTAGCACGGGATGATGCTCGGCTTTCCAGCGTGAAGGCTGAATTAGAAACAGCATTCGGCATCGAAGTTTTTACAATTGCACAAGATTTGGCTGCCTCCGGCGCAGCTGCCGAAGTCTATAGGAAAGTAGCCGATCAGCATATATTCGTCGACGTATTGGTCAACGATGCTGGACAGGGAGAATATGGACTCTTTGCGAAAGCAGATCTGGACAGGCTATTGGAGATCATCCAGCTAAATATCGTCGCGGTAACCAGCCTGACTCATTTATTTTTGAAAGATATGTTAGCGCATGAGCGAGGTAGGATTCTCCAACTCGGATCGATAGCGTCCGAAATTCCGGGGCCTTGGCAAGCTGTCTACCATGCGACCAAAGCATTTGTTCTTTCGCTTTCCGAGGCAATAAGACAGGAGGTTTCCGATAGCAATATAACCGTCACGGTCCTAGAGCCGGGTGCTACAGACACAGATTTCTTCAACAAAGCCGGTATGAAAGGATCCAAAATTATGGATCAAAAGCTTAGCGATCCCAAGAAAGTTGCTGAAGATGGTTACAAAGCCTTGATGGCGGGCAAGGACAAAGTGATTTCTGGTATGAAAAACAAGTTAATGATCGCCGCGAGCAACCTCGTCTCCGATAGCCAAGCGACAAAACAGATGGAAAAAATGCAAGAACCGAAAAATAAGTAATTTTTAACTCGTTAGTAAAAATGATGTACTATGATATTAGGTATCCTCACTCGCACTATTAAATTTGCTAGCCTGGTTGGAATAGTTTGGTACGCAGCGAAAAATATGCGCCGTCAGGCAAGTCCGTCTGACTTGTCAGGCAAAGTTGTTTTAATCACGGGAGGCTCCCGTGGCCTCGGTCTGGCTTTGGCGAGAGAGTTGGCCGCTAGAGGTGCAAGGATCGCGATATGTGCTCGTAATGCAGAGCATTTAGGAAAGGCACAGCAAGAATTTACAGCGTCTAATTATTCCATATTTACCTATCAGACGGACGTTACAGTCCCCGATCAAGTAAATGAGATGATAGAACAGGTCGTACGTCACTATGGTCGTCTAGATTTGGTCGTAAATAACGCCGGAACTATGCTTCTAGGTCCCGACCAAGTGATGAGTATAAGCGATTACAAAGATGTTATGGAGACCAACTGCTGGTCCGCGTTGTACACTACAAAAGCTGCAACACCTTATTTTAAAAAACAGGGTGCCGGACACATCGTCAACATCTGTTCGATTGGTGGTAAAATTTCGGTACCGCACATGTTGCCTTACAGCGTAAGTAAATTTGCCATGGTAGGTCTTTCTCAGGGTTTGGCCAGTGAGTTGGATCAAGATAATATTTTTGTTACTACAGTTATTCCTAATTTAATGCGTACCGGTAGCCCACGCAATATCGACGTCAAAGGCAATCATCGAGCCGAATATGCGTGGTTTAAACTGGCAAGCGCCTTTCCGTTGTTATCGCAGCGAGCAGAGACGGCTGCCAAGCACATTGTTGATGGTATAGCTCGTCGAGATAGAGAGATTACGCTTACGCTTACGGCAAAGCTGGCGATAGGTTTGCAGGCGCTTCTGCCCGGATTTATCAGTGCATGTACACGATTGACAGGCAGGGTAATGCCCTCGAGTAGTGATACGACGATGAGAAAGGGATACGAGAGTGAATCAGCCATTACACGTAGTGTTATAGGAGGCTCAAGCGACGCCGCGGCACTTAAATTTAATCAGCATTGAAACAATATTGCGCAACAGTCATCAAAAAGAGACCGATAGCATGTGTGTTGCTTCTCTTCTTTGTTCATGTAGCGAGGGGCGGTCGGTACTTGTGTGAAGAGCTGATGATAAAACTGGAAATTTCCCAAAAGCTGTTCCTCAGCAGGCGTACTGTAGAAGGGCTAAAAGGACGCTGACCAGCATACGAGACCTCTCGCGATTCAAAAAAATTTATCTTTTTGAACGAAATGATGGAAAAGGAGTTTACTATATAATATGAAGATTGCCATTTTTCGCGCTTTACAATTGGGTGATATGTTGTGTGCTATACCTGCAATTAGGACACTAAGGCGCTCTTTTCCTTTAGCTGAGCTGTATTGCATTGGTTTACCCAACATGCGGAGTTTATTGGAACGCTATGATTTCGTTGATCACTATGTGGATTTTCCGGGGTACGAAGGATTGCCCGAACAGCACTATGATGCAGAAAGGACGGAACGATTTGTTTCAGATATGCAAATGCAAAACTTTGACCTGTTGCTTCAAATGCAGGGGAATGGTACGATAGTCAATGATTTCCTGTCCCGTTGGAATGCCAAACGTCTTGTAGGCTTCTGCCCCGTTGCATCTGTAACAAACAAGAATTGGATGCTTTATCCGAAAGGCATACACGAAATAAACCGTCATCTACAACTTTTAACATATATCGGAATCTTAGTCTCTCCAGAAGATCGACAAATTAATTATCCCTTGTTTCCTATAGATTGGCAGCATTTTGCTGCACTAAAAGCTTCGTTACGAATTGGTCGATATGCTATCGTCCATGTAGGAAGTCGTAGCGAAGATAGACAATGGCCCTTAGCTAATTTTTCAGCATTGGCACATCATCTGATGAAACGGGGTCTACAGATTGTTTTAACGGGAACAACATCAGAACAACAATTAACTAATCAAGTGGAGGAAATGTTGGAAGGAGAGGGAGAGGTAATTAATGTAACCGGTCGAACAGATTTGGGGCTATTAGGTTGTGTAGTGCAACAGGCGGAAATATTGGTAAGTAACTGCACAGGGATTTCTCATATTGCTGCTGCTACAGGAACGCGAAGTTTAGTGTTGAGTATGGATGGCGAACCGGAAAGATGGGGGCCATTAAATCACCGGTTACACCATACGTACAATGCTAATGCCCCGCTTGATTTGAAGATGTTATACACCGACTTGGACGGATTGCTTGCCTCAGATGGACGAGTATTGAACATTGTTCCGTAGCCGATAAAAATGAGAAAGTATTTGCTCGGAGGTAGGAATAGGGCATTCTTCTTTCGACCATGTTTGATCCACATAGCGTATAATTTGATTTTTACTTTTGAGTTGTACAGGGATATCATACATGATGTAGCCACTACTTTCCGACCACGGAATATGTTGTGGATTTGTTTTCGCATACAGTGCCAAAACAGGTTTATTGTAGGCACAGGCAATATGCATGATACTGGTATTTACGGAGATAACCGCTTGTGCATTATCAATTAAAAACAACAGCTCATGAAACAGCGTACGGCCGATGAGGTTGATAAATTGGGGATGTGTTATCTGTTCTATACAGGAAGATAAATAAGCAGAAGGTTTTTGCCCTGTAAAAAAAACTCGTTCTCCTCGGCCGAGAAGCCTGCGCAGAAGTTCATTCGTTAGACCGCTGTCCAAACGACGCTTTTCCTCTGAAACATCAACATTTACGATAATAAAAGGCGATTTTATATCGACTTCCTTTATAACCCGTGATTCACGCACCGCTGTTTCCGTTACATGTTTTAGGCGAGGGACATGTTTTAGGTTTGCGTTTATACCCAATTCTTTTAGAAGAAGGAGATCCCTGACTATCTGATGATGGATTTCCTGTAGCGGTTCTTTGTCCGGACACCAATGCGTTAGCAGATGATAGGGATTTTCCCGAACATAAGCCGCACGAAGAGGGATTCCGGCAAGGAATGTCAATAAGGCAGTGGGAAGGCTTGTTTGGCTGTAAACGTTAAAAATAATACAGCCATCAAACTTTCTGCTTTTTAGGGTTTCTATAAGCTGAAAGACATCGGTCTGTTGCTTTTCATCTTCCAGCTTAACCCATGGTGTATCAAAAATGATGAAATCGTCTACACTTTCCAGATAAGGAACAATAGGGGCGGCCATACTAGAGGTCAATAAGGTGAGTTTACATTTGGGATGATGCTGTTTTAGTTCATGTAATGCAGCGTTTGTCATAATGACATCACCTAAGTTGTCTAACCTGATTGCTAATATGTTTTGACAGTCTTTCCACTCGCTCATTAACCGATCTTTTTAAATAGAACCGTATTTTTTTCTTGAACCCTTTCAATAATTTTTGTAGTTGATTGATGAGGGATATACGATATAAACTGAGTCTCTATGCCTAGATCTTGCAAGATGTCACTTTCGGGCAATGTGCTGTTTTCGTAGTCTTTCCCTTTCACGAAAACATGGGGACGAAGAGCTTTGATGACGTCCGTAGGTGTATCATTATCTTCGTTGCCAAACGGGATAATGTAGTCGATACACTGCATTTGCTTTAACACCTCAAGGCGGTCAGCCAATCTATTCACTGGACGATGTGCTCCCTTTAGACGACGTACACTTTCATCGTTATTTAGACCTACAACAAGTATATCTCCTTGTTCCTTAGCTTGGCGTAGATATTGAGCATGGCCAGAATGGAAGATATCAAAACAGCCATTAGTAAAGACAATTTTTCTCTGCTCGCGTATGGTGTCCGATAAGCAGGCCAAGTCTTCGAGTTCTTTGATCACTTTATCCTGCGGATCGACTAAGCCCATTCGCAGTTCGGAAAGTGTACAATGAGCAGTTCCCGCCTTCTGTACACTTATGTGGGCGGCTGTCGTCGCTATCTTAACGGATTCATAATCGGAAGCACCCGAAAGATAGGCTAATAAAAGCGCGGAAAGCAGTGTGTCTCCTGCTCCCGCCACATTAATGATATTTACCTTTCGGACGGGGTAATGAAAGCATACGTCTTTGCCTTTGTTAAATATTACACCATCTTTATCCAGACTTAAAGCAGTAAGATGGGCTCTTGAATATTCCCAAAGCTGCTCACTCCATCGCATAGCTTGTGTGACTCGATCATCTTCGGGTTCTTCACCAACAATTTTTAACGCTTCGTTGTAATTGGGTTTTATTAAAGTGGGCTCAAGCGTTTTATATCGTTGATAGTCTTTACAATCTACAGCAAATATTTTATCTTCTTGTTCTTTTAAGGAACGTAAGAGCGTTAAGACCTCATAGGTGATGCTCCCTTTGTTATAGTCCGATATAAATACCGCATCCGATTTAAAGTACGCCTTTTTTATATCTGCAAGGTAAGCGGTCATTGTTTCTTTTTTAACCACGATTTTCTTTCCAACATCTATACGGTGCATACAATAACCATCTTGCCGCAGACGGGTTTTGGTTAGCGTAGGGCTCAGTTCCGTAAAATGAACATGCAAAGAATTTATATTTTGCTCCCGCAACAATGTAATTGCCATTCTCGCCGACTCATCCTGACCTAAGATAGTGATATAGTTAACACGGGATCCTAATTTGAGCAAATTGGAGACGACATTGCCTGCTCCTCCCAAACAAGTGGTTTGCTGCGTTACATCTAATACAGGTACACCGGCCTCAGGAGCAAGCCTACTGCATTGTCCATCTAAATAAACATCGAGCATAAAATCACCGAGAACAAGTATGTTTTTATCTTTAAATCCTTGAAGAATATTATTTATCTGCCGTTTCATAGCTTTTAGTTTTAGTTTTGAGAATAATAGAATCAATGGAAAAGAGATGGTCTACAATAATGTCGGGTCGATAGGATGGGTGCGTAATTAACGGACGTCTACGTTCTTGACCGTTTCGATCTAGGAGAATGGTATGACAACCTGCAGCACGCCCAGCGCCCATGTCTGCTATGATATCTCCAATCATCCATGATTGTGTTAAATCGATGTTATAGTCTTCTGCCGCTTGTAGTAAAAGACCGGGTAAGGGTTTCCGACAAGAACAAGATTTGACATGCTCACCTTTTCTTTCAGACAGCGCATGGGGACAAAAATAGTAGTCCGTGATATACACATCTTCTTTTCGTAGAATAGAAATAAGATGACTAAGCGCCTCGTGGAGTTGTTTCTCCGTAAAGTAACCTTTTGCTATACCAGATTGATTACTTACTATAATCAGTTTATAGCCGGCTTCAGTAAGTCGCTTTAAAGGAGCGTATATATCTTCGTAACAGCGTATTTTATCAAGAGAAACGTTGTAGGGTACGTCGTATATTAACGTACCGTCTTTATCTAAAAAAATGCATTTTTCCATTTTTCACTTACGCTATTAGTTTTTTTATACCCTTTATGCTTTCGGGTTTCTTTTCCTCCATCTGATTTTCCACGAGCCAGCATAGCTGATGCACAAGATGTAAATGGATTTCTTGTATCCGGCCCGTATCCGAAGAAGGCACAATTAGATTATGATCAGCATATCGAGCAGCTTCTCCTCCGTCTTTTCCCAATAGATTAACCGTAATCATCTCTTGCTTGTTGGCTTGCTTTAAGGCTTGAACGATATTACTCGAATTGCCGCTCGTACTTAGACAAATTAGCATGTCACCGGATTGCCCCAGCGCTTGCACCTGTCGCTGAAAAACAGAGTCATAGCCGAAGTCATTAGCCCATGCGGTTAACACCGCGGTATCTGTATTCAACGATATTACAGGATATCCCGGTCGTCTCGCAATTTCAAAACGCCCGACAAGTTCGGCAACAAAATGCTGACTTTCTGCAGCACTTCCTCCATTTCCACAGACCAATACTTTATTGCCTCGAGAAAGCACATTGCAAATGTCATTTGCTACTTCTACAACAAGTTTGGGTAAAGCTTCGGCGGATTTGATAAATGTTTGGGATGCTTGTTTAAAGTAATCTTTAAGATGCTGTACTTGTTCATTCGTATGGCGCTCTGCTATGATTTTTTCATACACATCTGCAATTCGTGTGCTGACAATTTTCCAGGTAAAATTTTGTGCTACATGCTGTAAAGCTGTTTCGCCCATCAATGCTAAACGCTCACCGTTATCTAGGAGCCGACTAATTTTGGTTGCCAGCTGCTGAGGTTGTTGCGGTGGCACTAAATCACCCGTTTCATTTTTACGTACGGTGAAGGAGATGCCTCCTACATCTGACCCAATAACCGGTGTACCACAAGCCATTGCTTCTAAAGGTGTAATTCCAAAAGGTTCATACCACGGAGTGGTGATAAAAAGTTCCGATGAACTGTAATAATATTTTAATTCATCCCTTGATTTTTGTCCGGTGAAAATTACTTTGTCTTTGACGCCGCTATGCTCACATAATTTCGTCAGGCGTTGAAACTCTTCATGGGTATGCTTATCTTCAAAATTACCTCCAACAATGAGCAGACGTAATTGAGGAAGCTTGTGGTGGATCAGGGCGAATGCTTCAATCACATTGTCGATACCCTTCCGAGGTACAATTCGCCCGAGTTGCAATATATACTGATGTGTTTGACGTAGTCCTAAGGCACGTTTTGCCGAGGCTTTATCAATCGGGTAAAAATCTTCGGGATTGTAACCACAAGGAATAATCTCGATTTTGTCTTGTGGAGCGTGATACATGTCAATTAGATCTTTTAAATCATTAGGGCATTCAGCGATAATCTTGTCTGCTTGCCACATAATATCGCGTTCAATTTTAATACGTTCTTCCGGAAATTTGTCGGCACTTCCTTGGTGAATACGACGTACAGCACCTAAGGCATGGAAAGTAATAACAAAAGGTATATCAAGTTGTTTTTTTAGCGACATGGCGACCATACCGGATAGCCAAAAATGTGCATGGATTACATTATACATCAGTCCATTTTTTTTAATAAACTGAACCATCCATTGCGTAAACTCATCCATAAACTCAAATAGCGCCTCTTTGGGCATAACTTCGGAAGGGCCTGCTTTTACATGGATCACGCGAATACTTGGTTGCCATTCTACAACTTCATTAATGGTTGCTGATTCTTTTCGAGTATAGATATCAACTAAATATCCTTGTTTGGCTAAACATTGGGCAACCTCTGCTACATATACGTTCTGCCCGCCGCTATCTACACCACCGATGGTAGCCAACGGAGAAGCATGGTCGCTTATAAAGGCAATTTTCTTTTCCATGATAATTATTTGTTTATATTCACTTTTTCCATAAATAGCTGCGTCCATTCCGAAGTAAACCGACGAATATCGAAAAGTTCTTTTGCCCGCTCGGAAGCAGCATGACTGATATCATATGCTACGGAAGGTACTTGCAAAAGGAGATTCATTTTATCGATAAGATAGTCAATATCGGTGTGGACATATCCTGATTTTCCGTTACTGATAACGGTAGACAATTCTGTTGTAGCAAGTCCTACTACCGGCATGCCGATCATCATGGCCTCACAGATAGATAATCCTAAGCTGGTGTAGCGGATAGGGTTGAAGAAGAAACGATATTGACTAATGAAATCGGGCAGCTCGGGATGAAGTATCTCGCCTATACCGTAATCTTCCGCGCCCATTCCTACTAAATCGAGGGGAACGACTTCCCGTACCTTATTAAAGATATCAAATACCAGCATGCGTCCTCGTTCGGGTAGATTGTTGATAACGACAATACCTTTTTTGATAGTGCCTTTATATTGTGTATCACCAGTGGTGACCCCATGACTGATTACGCGAATATCGGGTAAATCAGCCTTCCACATCAAATGATTAAAGTGGGTTACATGTACTAGTGTAACGGCGGGGTCGTTAACGGGATGCAACGCATCTGTAGGATGTTCCCATGGTGGATCGTGTTCAATATAAATACGAGGAAGTTTCCGTTGCGTTGGAGACAGTATCTGTTCCTGGTCGACAAGGAAATTTTCGTCACACTGATAAAGAATTATATCAAATGTGATGTTTTTTACCTCTTGCGCCGGTACCTCGATAACATTTGGACCAAAGGGGTACGTATTTCCCCTCCCAACGTATCGGTCGCTGCGCTGTTCATCGTAAGGTATATAAATATCGTAATCTCCTAACGACAGATAGTATAAATAGGCTCCGTGAATATGCCATGTAAAAATCCTAAGGCGTTGCTGTCCCGACATTTCGTTTCTCCTGTTTTTAGATGAATTGTGAATGATCTCTCCCCATAGGGTTTGTTCCCGGTTCGACCGTAGGATCGCGATCTATATCCGGTTGTTCATTGGGTTGGTTTTCATCTATCTCGTCCAACTCCGGTTCTTCTCGTTCTAGAGGTTCTACATCAGGTTGTTCTGGAGGAAGATTTTCAACGCGCTCTCCACCATCTGGTAAATTTTCTTCGTCCGGTATGGTTCCTTCACCTCCACGATTTGGAGTGGCTGGATCGGATGTTGGATCTACTACTGCGAAAGCTACGATAGGACCTTGTCCTTTTATAGCAAAAAGGTTTTGTGTTTTCATAATGATTTTCTTTTATTGATGTGTTAATTGAACCTCTTCTGTTCCATATAGTTGCAGTGATAAATACCCGAAAAACAGAATAAATACCCTTAACCAAATAAAAAACGACCCGCCAGTTGGCAGGCCAGTATCCGTAGCCAATTACCGATCTAGGATTACAGATTAATGTTTAGTTGTAAACTCAGCATTATAAAAATAAGGAAAACTTTTTGACGTCCTAGTTGATACTATATAGTAAAGTACAACTTACTGTAATACTAAAATGGAAAATCATGGCAGACAACAAAACAAAAAAAGGAAAAGGAGACTGAAACAAGGTAAGCGGTTCCGATAATTACGAAATCCAATATTTCAAATAAAAGTTGGGAGTCAGTAGCCAGGCCGTTGTAGGTGCGATCCGGGCAACAGGATCCAATGAACGAAAGGTTCTGACGGACTACTTAAAAAACAGACATAAAAAAACTTAATCCCGTGTTATGTCCATCAAAACATAAGGCCGAAAATCGTCTGATGCACGGACTATACAGCGGAAAGGTAGTATCGGGAAAGGCTTATCCAGAGCGTTAAAAAGGGCTAAGAATACGGGTGATATAACCCGATTTAAAAGGGATAAATTAAATTTTGAACGCGTAAATAAAACAACTGTTGGATTTTAATATACCTCATGGACGCAGGATTTGAAGTGTTTGACTATAAACGGATTTTTTTCGGCGATGCACCGATACTCTTTTTGGCAGAAATTGTTTTTCGGACAGTGATTATGTATACCTATACTATATTCTTGGTTCGCGTGCTTGGCAAGCGTGGAATGGGACAGTTTTCCGGTCTTGAACTTGCTATTATAATTTGTTTCGGATCAGCGGTAGGCGATCCTATGATTGGGGCAGACATCCCTATTATACATGGCGTTGCGGGTATCACCACGGTCGCTTTCCTTCAGTTAGGGCTGGAAAAGGTTATCAATCGTAATAAAAAACTCGAAAAACTAATGGAAGGTGAACCTCGATTGATAGTGGACAATGGGATCATTCTACCTGCAATGTTTATCCTCTCAGAGTCGGAAATTCCAGAAAATGCTATAAGTAGATGTGGGGAAACGTGTTGTAGTGCCGGCGACTGCAGTTGTCGCAATTGTGGGTATACCTCTTATATCAAAAAAGGGATTCCGATAGCCTCCTGTCAGAAATGTGGCTATGAAACTTGGCTGAATAATACGGTCTGTAATGCGTCTTCAACAAAATAAAATGGACATCTAATCCGACCAATGTCATCCACACAATAGCTATATTTTCTCTGCCTTTCAAAATGGGTGCGATATCCCACGGTGCTTCATGGATATAGGTGGCTACAGGAAAACATATTAATGATAGTAGCAAAATGATCAGTCTATATACATGTTTCGCAGATACGATCTGTTGATTTAGAAGCACTACAGGTCGAGATTGATCCAGAACTGGACCGGAACATGCGGAGAAATCTTAGGGGAGATGATGTTATTGAGAAGCTGCGATTCCAATGTTTTTCGTATTGATAGAGCTTGCGTGAAGGAGATAAGGGCAATTATTGAGCGATAGGATTATTAGGTTTACCTTTCTCACGTTTTGTGATTATTAATGAAAAATCGTATCTTAGTACTATTAAGACTGTATGTTTATGACAACGTTAACAATACATCTGGACAATGAAAAATCCGAACAGGCAATAAAAGCTATCTTGGATGCTTTAGGGGTGAAGTACGATGAAGCAGGCGAACAACCCGCATTCCCAGAACATATAATGGAAGGAGTTCGTAAGTCCCAAGAAGATTTGAAGGCCGGACGTGTGAAAGATTACAAAGGACTCAACGCTATATTGGGGCGACATTGACATGGCATTAAAAATTCAATACACAGAAACCTTTGAGTACACATTCAAGGTTTTAGTTGAATTTATACGGGAGAATTGGGGAGAAGCAGTCGTGGAAGATTTTGTTAAGGAAACAGAGAAAACAATTGAATTGATCGCATCTTTTCCAAATATGTATAAACCGAGTTCTTTTGATAAAAATGTTCGCGTAGCTCAGGTAAGAAAGTTGAGCTCACTCTTATACGCCGTTAGCGACGAACAACTTACCTTGCTATATATCGTGGACAGCCGTCAAGAACCATTTTGGCAGTAATTTATACAGAACTGAAATAGCTTTTTGTACAATATTATATAAAAACAGGCACTTTCTGATAAAGAAGTGCCTGTTTTAATTTACAATCTAGATTATAACATAGAGGCTACGCTTGATAGCGTTGATCAGTGTCTTCTGTATACTGTAGTAGGAGAGGGCCTGCGCATGCTCAATTAACTTTTTCATGGGTACTTTGCGGTCAAAGTCAAAACAAGTCTCCGCTATATACTAAAATAGATATTATATGCTTGAAACCAAAAATGCCTCATAATAAATGAGTAAAGGAAATAATTCTTATTATTGTTGTATATTATACCGTTATAAGCTATTAACACCAACTTGAACTTTTGAGAATGAAGAAGATAGTCCTTTTAATTTATACCATTTTTAACTTAACATTGCTGTTTTCTCAAGAGAAGACTATTATCGAATTACAAAAAATTGACGGTTATGGTCCTCACGGAAAGACTTCATTCGGCATCAGTGAAAAACGAGATAGTGAACGAAGAGAATTGTATCCCTCTGCTAAAAATATTCCCGAAAACTGGAACGATGTTCGAGAATATTACTATGAATTAAATCCAAAGCAGTTAATCTACCAATCAGCACATCTATTGGATACTATGAGCTCAAGTCTAGCCAAACTGCTTGAAACGGAGGACATCGACTTAAAAGACTTGGTGAATTACGCAGAAGAACCTCTGGCTTGCGGGATTAATATTGTGATAGGGAGAGATAGTCTGGGAATGCATTATATAATCGATAGAAATCAGAATAACGATTTTGGCGATGATGTGGTGAGGCCTGTTGTTGGAAGAAATACTTCATCCTCGGTGCCAAATAATCCAGACTATGTTTTTTATCAATACTGGTACGACGGCAAAGTTCATAACGACACCTTAATTATTTCCGTATCGGAGATTAATAACAACGTCTTTTTTTCTTTCCCGCAATTTTATC
>PJTZ01000119.1_pt1 | contig 63156 bp, 61 predicted proteins | sample 1512131 | NCBI WGS metagenome assembly PJTZ01 (sample SAMN08177679, study PRJNA422409) | Soil metagenome, whole genome shotgun sequencing project. | reverse complement strand
CAAAATCCTCCTTCCTTCTATTTTAAATGTTACGGTTCCAGTCAGTTCAAGCATATCCAAAACCTCATCCACTTGCCCAAACCGGGAGACCGTTCCTGAAAAAAGCTTGCCTTTCATATTTCCCTTATATTCCACTTCAACATCATACCATCTAGCTATCTTCCGCATGACATGTTCGATGCTTTCCTCGTTGAACATAAAATAGCCTTCTTGCCAAGCTAGAATCTCTTCAGGGTCAAAAGTTTCCTTTGTTACCTGCCTCTTCGTCTTATCATATACACTCCGTTCACCCGGTTTAAGCGTATAGCTAGATCCGGCGATATCGACCGCGACCTTCCCTTCGATAAGGGAGGTTTTTACACCCTCTTCATCAGGGTACGCCATGACGTTAAACTGTGTACCCAAAACGGTTATCTCTTGGTTATCTGATTTCACGACAAAGGGCTTTCCTGTATCCTTTTGTACGTCAAAAAACACCTCTCCCTCTATTTCAACAAGTCGCCTAGTTCCGATAAAAGCAGTCGGAAAACGTATAGATGACGACGCATTCAGCCATATTTTTGTTCCATCAGCCAACGTCACTTGGTATTGTCCTCCCCGTGGTGTACGGATCGTATGGTATCTGATCTCATCTTCCGCCATTTCTCCATAACGTAATTCGCCTTCCCCGGCCTTATTTGCCAATACTTTTCCATTAATGGTGACATTACCTAAATGAAGTTCGTTCAGCGAGACTTCTGTTCCATCATCCAATACAAGTACCGCCTTATCACCTCCCGGTTCAATGACGATAGCTTGGCTTTCTTCACCAACCGGTTTTGACACATTCTCTACGGACGACCAGTATAATCCGCCTATGACGAGAATAATAGCCGCTGCTGCGTAGCCGAACCATTTTCGCATCGACTGCCAGTATACGGGTTGATCTTCTTTATCCGTTTGCATTTCTTTTTGCAAATGCGCATAAAGACGTGCCTTGACATTCGCTTTATTGCCCATAGCCTCCTCGTCCCATGTTATCTCTTCCAGTTGAAATTTGTCCCGGTAGCCCTGCAATTGATCTAACTCTTCCGAAGAACAGTGACCAGCTAGATATTTCTCATATAATTTAATGTACTCCTCTTTGGTTAACATATTTTTGAGTCCCTTTACCCTAATAGAGTCTTTTTTTTAAAAGCACACACATACTTTTTTTTATTTTTTCCATCATGCTCCGTCCTGCATCAAATAATGAGGTATATTTTATTTTTCACTATTTTTTAATCTATATTTGATATTGCTAACAAGAAGCCACAAGCTCGTAAACGAAAGATAAAGCCGTTTTGCTAATCCATGGAAGATAATAAACGTATAGACCCATCTTGCCTCAAAGACCACTTGTATTGGGAGAAGGTACAACAGACAAGTTGTTCCCAGTCTTTTTCATTTCTTTTTGACAGGTATTGGGAAATCTTATACGGCACGGCATTTTCCTATCTAAAAGACCGAGAAAAAAGCGAAGAGATTACGCATGATATCTTTCTCAATCTTTGGCAAAAACGGGAAAAATTGATTATTCAATCGTTCCCTGCCTATCTTCGGGCAGCGGCCCGCTATCATGTATACAAAGAACTCAAAAAAAGGAAAACATCCGCCATTGTGTATATGGATGAGCTCACCGAAACGGAAGGAGCTATGACTAACCAGGGCGAAGAGCGTCTTATTTACCAAGACGCTGAAAGATATGTTGACGGAAGCTTGCAAACGCTACCTGCCCGCTGTCAAGAAATATATTTCATGAGCAGAAAGGAAAATTTGACAAACGATGAAATCGCAAACAAATTGGGGATATCGAAACGTACCGTCGAAAATCAACTGACCGTAGCGTTACGTCATATCAGGATATTGCTTAAGGCTGTCACAACTGTTCTATTCTTCATTATACTATTATAAATATAATATAAAAGTACATATTCGTTGATAAATCTTGGGAAAATTAGCATAAAACAATAAGGGCGATGTTTACCATCGCCCTTATTTTATGCCTTGATACGTTATTACCTCACACTAAAACGATATTCTGTTTTTGACGTGTATTGTTCTCCAGGTTTTAGCACCGTGGAAGGAAAAGATGGCTGGTTAGGTGAATCTGGAAAATGCTGTGTCTCCAAACAGAACGCCGAACGAAAAGGGTAACCTTTTCCTCCTTTACCTTTCGGGTCATTGTCTGTCATAAAGTTGCCGCTATAAAATTGCAAACCCGGTTCAGTCGTCAATACTTGCATTTCTATCCCTGTTTTAGGGGCATAAACCGTTGCTATTTTACGGAATCCTTCACCTTTTGCGAGCTCAAAGTTGTGGTCGTATCCTTTGCCAACTTTTAGCTGCTCATTATCTGTATCTATACGTGCTCCGATAGCCTGCGGTTTGCGGAAGTCAAAAGGTGTTCCGTCGACAGTTAGACTTTTTCCTGTTGGAATTAAAGTTTCATTCACTTCTGTTATAGCATCAGCATCTATCTGTAATTCGTGATCCAAGATCGTTGAATCTCCTTCTCCATTGAGATTAAAATATGCATGGTTGGTCAAGTTTAGTACCGTTTCTTTATCGGTAGAACCATTATATTCAATGACCAAACCTCCTTCGTCAGTTAAAGAATACGTTACCTTCATCGTCACAGTTCCCGGATATCCCGCTTCCCCATCAGGAGACGTATAAACCAGTGTAATGGCGGTATCTGAAGCTTGCTCTACATCCCACACTCTGTTATATACTCCATTTGTTCCTCCATGTAACGAATTCTCTCCATTATTCTTCTCCAACTCATACGTAGTGCTATTCAATGTAAAAGAAGCATTGCCGATACGGTTGCCGTATCGACCCACAATTGCTCCATAATAATTGCCAGCATTTTGCTTGAATTCATCTGCCGTATCGTACCCCAAGATAACGTCCGTTTGCTTTCCCTCTTTACCTTTTACATGGAGACTGACTAACCTTGCTCCATAATTCGTGAGCGTTACATGTAGCTGTTGATTTTGCAGTGAATACAGTTTAACGTCCTTCCCATCGATAGCAGCCTCAAAGGCTTGATGTTGGATACTGTCAGCAGCTGTTTCTTCGGTTGTTTGCTTGTTTGTTCCTTGCTGACAGGAATACGCCAATGACGCGGCTGCCAATAGGGTGATGAAAAATTTTTTTTTCATGTTCTTTATAGTTTATAGTTGTTGCATTTTCCTTCTACCAGAACCTTACATAAATCGCCGTTACGAGTAGTAAAGTGATCACAATCAAGACCAAAATAGACGGTTCTACCTTAAACATTCCGCGATCTAGTTGGAAAGCTTTCGGATTGACTTTCGGTCCAAACAGACTGACTGCAATCATTGCTAACATCGTAAAAGCAAAGGCCAGTCCCATACAGATCTGGAATGGGATTTCATATACCCCATTTTTATTTAAATAAGCGGTATATATCCACGTTTCAGGCCCAAATACCTTTGTTGCAAATTCGTTAAAAAATACGGAAAGCACAAATCCGGCAATAAGACCGACTATAGCCGCGGCTCCTGTGGTTCGCTTCCAAAACATACCTAATAGGAACATTGCAAAAACACCGGGACTAATAAAACCTGTATACTTTTGGATAAATGTAAACCCTCCTGCGCCACCAATGCCTAATGTATCATCCCATGTAAATAGCACAGCCACCACAATAGATGCAATAATCGTCAATTTGCCAATCCACACCATTTTGCCTTCGCTGGCATCCTTGTTCAGATATTTTTTATAAATATCTAAGGTAAATATGGTTGCAATACTGTTTGCTTTCCCTGCAAGACCCGCTACAATAGCAGCGGTTAACGCCGCCAACGCTAAACCTTTCATACCATTGGGCAAATAACCCAGAATAGCCGAATAAGCGTTATCCGCATGGAATACCCCTCCGGGAGCCATCTCTTCTTGCAACGCACCATTCTTATACAGCACATACGCTGCAATACCCGGAAGCATCACGATAATGGGCATAAATAGTTTCAAGAAACCGGCGAAAAGAATACCCGTGCGAGCCGTCTTTAAGTCTGCTCCCAACGCTCGCTGCGTGATATATTGATTACAGCCCCAATAGTTCAAGTTTACAATCCATATACCTGCGAGGTACATACCGATACCGGGCAACATTAAGTATTTATTAATTTCTTCCTGTGTGGCGTCTGGTCCCGGTTTCTCCACAATCATATTGAAATGCTCAGGTGCATCCGTCATCAACTTATTGAATCCCGCCAATACATTTTGGCCTAGGCCAAAGTGTTCGCTGACCAATGTTAAAGCTACGTATGTAGTAGCTACACCACCGATAATCAACACGACCACCTGAATAACATCGGTAAAACCAATGACACGCATTCCGCCCAACGTGATAATAATCGCAAATACCGCAAGTGCTACCACAATTAAATGAAACGTATCCCCACCACCGGCCATACTGGATATCGCAATTGCCCCTAAATAAAGAATAGAGGTTAAGTTTACAAAGACATACAAAAACAGCCAAAATACGGCCATAATGAGACTCGTTGTCTCATTGTAGCGATTGTTCAAGAACTGCGGCATCGTAAAGATTTTATTCTTCAGATACACGGGAATAAACCATACCGCAACGATAATAAGCGCAACCGCAGCAATAATCTCGTAGGCTGCCACGGCTATACCTACTTCAAAACCGTTTCCGCTCATTCCGATAAATTGCTCTGCCGAGATATTGGAAGCAATCAAGGACGCTCCGATAGCCCACCAAGTCAACGAACCTTCTGCAAGAAAATAATCCTTACTTGTGTTTTGCGCCGCCGTTTTCTTACGGTAGATCCAGTAGCCGTAACCGGCTACAACAAAAAAGTAGATTACAAAGATAATGTAGTCTACTGTTGCAAATTTTTCCATGTGTTATACAGCTTATAGATAAAAAAGGCTTTCCGTTACATTATCATGTGTTGGAAAGCCTCGGTTAGGTTATTTTTTTAGCAGGTAATATAGTTCATTCCACTTGAGTTGGTTCTCCAAACCTGTCAATGTTGTATTTTCATCAATAGCAACATATTCCAACCCAGCTATGCGTGCAAAATCCTCCAAATATTCTGGCGTCAAGCTTAGACTATATGCCGTGTGGTGCGCCCCTCCGGCATAAATCCAGGCACTACATCCTGTTTTCATATCCGGTAGCGGTCTCCATAACACGCGCGCCACAGGTAATTTCGGAAGCTTCTCCACCACCGGCACCCCTTCCACTTTATTGACGATCAAGCGGAAGCGCGTTCCCATATCTACCAACGAAGCGTTTAACGCGGGGCCGCTTATACCGTTAAATACTAAACGTGCCGGATCAGCTTTTCCTCCAATACCCAACGGATGCACTTCTATCCGCGGTTGATGGGCTGCCAACGCCGCATCTACTTCCAACATGTGCGATCCCAGCACCATCGCATTCTCTGGATCAAAATGGTAAGTATAATCTTCCATAAAAGCTGTCGTACCTGGCAAACCCGCACCCATTACTTTACAAGCACGAACCAAAGCTGGCGTTTTCCAATCTCCTTCTCCTGCAAATCCATATCCTTCTGCCATCAAACGTTGGACAGGTAATCCCGGTAGTTGCACCATACCATGCAAATCTTCGAACGTATCTGTAAATCCTTTGAAATTTCCTGCCTCCAAAAATTTGCGAAGTCCGATCTCTATTTTAGCAGCCTCTATCAAGCTTTGGCGATGTTCTCCTCCCTCCACTACGTTTGGTGCAAGTTCATACGTTTCTTCATACTCTTTTAACAAGGCTTGCAGTTCCTCTTTGCTTGTTTCATTAATCACTGCCACCAAATCACCGATAGCATAAGTATTTACCGAAAAACCAAATTTCGTTTCAGCTTCTACTTTGTCACCGTCTGTAACCGCTACATTTCGCATATTATCGCCAAAACGGGCAAACTTTGCCCCTTGCCAATCATGCCACGCAGCAGCAGCCCGCACCCATACATTAATTCTGTCGATTACTTCCTCATCCTGCCAATGGCCGGTCACGACCTTACGTCCGATATTTAATCGCGTTACAATATGTCCAAATTCCCGATCGCCATGTGCACTTTGATTAAGGTTCATGAAATCCATATCCATTGTTTCCCATGGAATATCTCTATTGTATTGCGTATGCAGGTGCAGTAACGGTTTCTGTAAAGCTTTTAGCCCTCTTATCCACATTTTAGCTGGAGAGAACGTATGCATCCATGTTATCAATCCGATACATTCGCGGGTGGCATTAGCCTCCACAATCGTATTATAAATCTCGTCGCTGTTTTTTACAATCGGTTTGTAGATGACCTCAACCGGTATGTTTTCGTGAGCCGAAAGATAATCTGCAATTTCTGCGGCATGCACAGCTACCTCCCGTAGTGTTTCTTCTCCATATAAATCTTGGCTTCCTGTCAGGAACCAGACTTGTAGTTTGTTTAATGCGATATTCATTGTTTTGTTTTTTTAACCCTATTAACCTTTTTTACTCCTGTCCATAGTACGCGTCCGTACCATGTTTGCGGTCATAATGCTTTTTGATCAATGCATCCTTAAGCCGAGGCGCTTTCGGATTGATCTGTTCTGTTAAATACGCCATTTGTGCTACCGTTTCCAATACCGCACTATTATAGACGGATTTGATACCTGTCTTCCCCCATGCAAAAGGAGCGTGATTTCCGACCAGTACCATTTCCACTTCTTTATAATCTAACTGTTGTGCTTCAAAGTGGTTAATGATCTGGAAACCTGTTTCGTATTCATAGTTCCCAACAATCATTTCGTCACTCATCGGCGGGGCACATGGTATATCAACCGTCAGGTGATCGGCATGGGTTGTTCCGAAAATAGGAATATCCCGTTGACTCTGTGCCCATGCAGTGCCATATGTCGAATGTGTATGGGTAATTCCACCGATGCCTTCCCAATGCTTATAAAGTACGGCATGCGTCTTTGTGTCTGAAGAAGGACGCAAATTCCCCTCTACTATATTTCCCTCAAAATCTACAATGACCATTTGATCTGATGTAAGCTCTTCGTAGGGAATACCGCTCGGTTTAATAGCAAAAACGCCTTTTCCACGATCCGCTACACTTACATTTCCGAAGGTAAACAGTACTAATCCTAATTTAGGCAGCTGCATGTTGCATTCGTATGCCTCTTCTTTTATTGCTGTATACATTTATTATTGTTGATATATTGTTGATAAGGTTAATTAACCTTCCGCTTCTACAAAAGCACCTAGTGATTTATATTGTTGATATCGCTCTGCATAAATGGCCACCATTTCCGGACGAGGTTCGTAAGTGCGTTCAAAACCTTGTCCCATGGCTTCCATTGCGTCTTCTACCTTACTATAAATACCTGCCGCCACCGCCGCAAACATCGCTGCTCCGAGAGCACAAGTTTGTTCCGACTTATGGACTCTTATAGGCATATTGATTACGTCGGCCATTGTCTGCATAATGTATGGAGACTTTTTCGCCACGCCGCCCAATCCGATAATTCCTTTAACGGGGATACCTTCGTTTATAAAACGGTCGACAATATTTTTTGCGCCGAAACAGGTTGCTTCCACAATTGCACGGAAGATACGTGGTGCATCTGTACCGAGGTGTAACCCTTTTATTGCGGCTTTCAATGTTTGGTCGGCATCAGGCGTGCGACGACCGTTAAACCAATCAAGTGCAAGCTCAGACGTAGTCGTCACAGGTAAAGTTTCTGCCCGTCTTCCTAACTCGGGAATGATTTGGTCATCAATAAAATCAATCACTTTTCGTAAGTCGTCCTCTCCCAAGATCCCACTATCTGCCAACAAATTTTTTACTGGCCACGTCAGTACTTGTTTGAACCAAGCATAGGCGTCACCAAAGGCCGACTGACCCGCTTCCATACCAATCATACCGGGGATAACCGAACCATCTACCTGTCCGCAAATACCTTTTACGAGTGTATCTGTTACTTCTTCTCTTGGTGCAACCAGCACATCGCAGGTCGACGTACCAATCACCTTACTCACGTAATAAGGTTCAATCTCTCCGCCCACGGCTCCCATGTGGCAATCAAATGCACCAACCCCCACCACAACATCAGTGGTCAGTCCCAATCGATTTGCCCATTCTTCTGATAATGTGCCGGCAGATTGATCAGAGGTATATGTTTCCGTAAATAAACGTTCCGTTATGCCATCTAATAAAGGATCTAATGCACTAAAAAACGAATTGGGTGGTAAACCGCCAAATTCGGCCGCCCAAAGCGATTTATGCCCCGCGGCACAAACACTGCGTTTGATGTCTGCTGCGCGCGCTCCTCCAGTAAGTAGAAAAGGGATGTAGTCGCAATGCTCCACCCAGGTGTAGAGCGCTTTTCTCACCGACTCATCTAAACGTAAAATATGAAGTAATTTTGCCCAAAACCATTCGGAAGAATAGACCCCTCCCACATATTTCAAATAATTGACATCAAATACCTTAGCATGATCATTGACTTGCTGCGCTTCCTGTACGGCTGTATGGTCTTTCCACAATACAAACATGGCATTTGGATTATCAGCAAATTCGTCTAACAACGCCAACGGAACACCACGCTCATCTACCGCTACTGGTGTAGACCCTGTGGTATCTACCGAAATAGCTTTCACTTGTTTTGCAGAAAGGATTCCCTCTGCTTTTTTTAAACAATCCTTTACCGTAGCTTCCAGCCCCTCTATATAATCTAATGGATGTTGGCGAAACCGGCTAGCCGATGCATCACAAAATTCTCCTTTTTTCCATCTTGGATAATAAAACACGGAAGAAGCAATTTCGTTTCCATTACTTGCATCTACCAATACAGCTCGAACCGAGTCGCTACCGTAATCCAATCCAATCACATACGATTTTTCCATTATGAACACCTTTACTGGTTTATAACACCTTTTTTCGTCCTTCTTCCATATCTTTTTACCATGGACGCAGGAACTTCCCTTTCAAAATTAATGTCAAATTAACACTTATTTTTAGAAAAGTGAAAATTTTATTTTATTTTTAGTAGGTTTAGAAGTTTGAAGAGGTTGATAAAGTTAAAGGGGTTAATAAAGTTGATATAGGTTAAGAGACTTTAGAAAAGTAACAACAAAAGAATGGATTTTTACAAGGGTGAACCCAAAATATTACTAGCTGTAGATTGTGTTATCCTAGGCTTTAATGGTGAGTCATTAGAAATATTATTAGTCAAAAGAGGGATTGCTCCAGAGCGTAATAAATGGAGCTTGATGGGCGGCTTTGTGCAGGAAGACGAGAGTCCGGAAAGGGCTGCTTCACGTGTACTCAAAAAACTCACCGGTTTAGAAAACGTCTACATGGAAAACTGTGGCATATTTGGTGAACCTGGCCGTGAAAAGCGCCGGGTCGTCAGTATTGCGTACTTTGCGCTGATAGACACAAAACAATACAAACATATTCTTAGTGAGGAGTATGAAGCAAAATGGTTCCCGTTAAATAAACACCCAAAGCTTATTTTTGATCACGAAGATATGATTGCTGCTGCGAAGCACATGCTACGTACGAAAGCAGCATTGTACCCGATCCTATTCGAGCTATTGCCAGAAAAGTTTACTATCCCTCAGATTGCATCCTTATACGAATGTGTATACAATATCGATCTGGATAAGCGGAACTTTAGCCGTAAACTCCTTTCTTCGGGACTCATCATCAAATTAAACGAAAAAGATAAAGAGAACTCAAAAAAAGGTGCTTTTTATTATCGGTTAAATATGGATATATATAAGGAGAAGATCATGTCGTTCCTCCGTTACCTGCCTAGTTGGTCTATCGAGTGATCACCGGTCACTGATTTACAACGACGGCCGGATATTGACATAGAACGGGGTCTCTTTCTGTTCCTTTTTTTGTTGTTTGATAATTTGCGCGGCATATTTCCCCATGAGCTCGAAGTCGGTTGATATGGTAGCGATCCCGTTGAGAATAAACTTTTTCAGCGGTGTTTCATTATAGGAAATCACGCCTATGTCCTTCCCAATTTGATAGGCTTTTGCTATTGATTTTTCTAACATGTTTACCAAATCGTCTTCGGCTAGAATAATATAGCACTCTCCCTTTTTTAATGTCTCGGCGGAAAGATTGCCTACAAGCAGATGATCAAATGCGTATTGCTGGCAAAATCTATAAAAGCCTTTGATAATAGCCTTTGGATAGTCGCTATTGTCGGGGAAAACAAGTTTTAACGTACGATACCGAGAAAGGGAAGACAACATTTTTTCCAAGGCTTCATAAATATCCTTTTCATAGTTTTCGTAGACTGCATCAAAGTTTCCTTCCAGCCCATCGATGAGTTTGCCTAATAACATCAATTTATCCATCGGGATAAGTTTTAGAACCTCGGGGGCTTGATCGCTTCCCTCTTTGAAATGGGGAAACACCACATAATGGTCATACTGTTTCGTCAAATTCAGCAACAGGCTGCGCAGATGTGAGATATCACTGTTATATACAAATAAATCCAATGACGCTTCCTCTCCCAATTCACGTGCAAATGCATCGTAAATAATTTTCTTATGTGCACTGAGTTTATTTAGAAATAGGGCAATCTTCTGTTTGCTTACAACATCTGATTTCGCGACGAAATACCCTTTTCCAGGTGTGGAAGAAATAATATCTAAGCTCTTAAGATGTCTGTAACCTTTTTCTACTGTATCTCGGGAAATATCAAAATAGACACTCACTTCATTGATCGATGGGAGGATATCTCCCTGCTTTAACTGATTCTTTCGCACACCTTCAATAACCGCATCTGCCAATTGCAAATACTTTGGCGTAGATGAAAACTCACTGATCTGGATACTTTTGATAAAATCAATGTCGCTCATGTTATCTCTGTTAGCTATAGAAAGGCTAAAGAAACGCTTTTTTTAGAAAAAACGCAACTTTTTCCTTGTGTAGCATGATAAGCATCAGCAATCCAGCAAATTATGGCATTAGTTATATTTCTACTCAGTCCAATAGAATCAATATTTTCTCATAAAAATCAAGAAACAAAATTAATTTTCGGTAAATAATTTTTCCCTATAAATAGCTTTTAAAGATCAAAAAAATGTTACTAAAACTGGCCTCGGTAACTTTTCTAACTCAAGGTTTGTTTTTGGTAAGTGACCTCGGTCGTTCGTCCAAAACAAACTTTCTTTTCACAAAATCAAACGTTCCTTTTTTAAATAGCCGTGGTCATTTTGACGAGTTTGAACACAAAAAAAGCCGACACCTTAAGATGCCGGCTTACCTATTAAGTTATGAAAAGGTCTCTATTCGCTTTTCTTGAAGGTTAAATCGGTTATCGCCTTTTTGATACGTCCGCCATTTTGGAACAGCACCCTTCTGCGGTGAATATTTGCAGCAGTTACGTCGTCTGCTGTTTCACTGCCTATACTGCTTGTACCTAAACGAAAAGATCCCAGACCGCCCAAACGAACAATATAACCCCGGGAGATATTACGCGGGATTTCCCGCACCAAGCTGTATAATACCGCCATGACATCCGCCTCGTTAACAGAAGATGCATGAGAGATATCAGACGCCAGATCTTCTAAGGTAATCTCACCGCTACTCACCGGCCGTGCATAAAACTTTTTAGGGGCAGCGGCATCCTGCGGGTTGCCGATTTCCTGTACATTGAATTTAATTGCCATAATACTAAAGTTTAAAAGTTAAAAAAATGTCTATCGGTATCGTTCTATAGCAACATCGGCGAGCTCTTACCGCTGGCATTTTCCGACACCTTTTCTTTTGTTCTTACTCCTCGCGAGATCAACGAACAGGACAAACATAGAATATCCTTCAAATCTCTTTGTCCAAAATGACCGGAAATGATTAAAATGGCGTTAAATGTCCGAAAATGGTCGAAATGTCCAAAATTGGTACCTCTTCAGAATTATTTAAGCAAAATGATGAAAAATGGATTTTAATACGTTCTACCTTGTCGAATATTTCAATCGCTGTAAAATATCGTACTGCTGTTTATTTTGCTACTTATGTAGCCTTATCAAATTATCATACGTTTCTTTAATATCGATTATCAAACAGCAATCCTATTAACATGAAAAAAAACTTCTTTCTATTGTTCGTCACCTTATTCTTACTGTCTTGCGAAAGTGATAAGGACAACTCCTATGAGTATTGGTCCCGACTTGTTAGTGCTAAACATTCGGAAATAACAGCTTTGACATTGTCCGTACCCTGTCAAGATATTGAGGAATTTGAGATCATTCCACTTCAAGGAATGTTTACTGACTATTTCTTGGTTCATCCATCCATTAAAACAGCGTTCGATAAGTTATTCGCAGAACTGGAAGAGCTTCGAAGTGAAATGTATGAAGCGGCAAGCAGGGAAGGAATTTATTTTGATTTCATAATGCACAATCCTCCTCTACATAAAGCCTGTAAAGACGGTAAGGCAAAACTCATTTTCGCGCAAGATCTGTCTTTGGAAGAAATAAATGAGGAGTTACCCGTACGCTATGAAGAAATCAAAAACTTCTACAATGACATTATTTGCACCGACCCTGATGATTGGACCGTCTTTCGACTTCACCTTGCCGAATGCTGTTTTGAGCCCGTGCCGCTACACAAAACTATCCATATGCAGGAGGCCCTTGAAAAAATGGAATTATACAATCGGTTAATAGAAAGAAAGCGCCATTTTGAAAACACATCTTGTTATCAAACGAGATGTGAAGCCAAAGTGAAACCCGTAACATGTGTTAACGGAAAGCCGGCAATCGAAATGGTAGGCCAATAGATTATAAGTCCATAATAAATAAGAAATCCCGGCCATATGGCCGGGATTTCTTTTATAAATACAGATAGTTAATCTGCTAGTAAGCAATTTCACTTAGCGTGTTCCGCCAGCCCACCAAACATTTTCAGTATAAACATAAGCTCCGTTTCCGTATGCTGCTTGGACATTCGGGTTGGTTGTTGTTTCTGAACTACCATAAGGTAAACGTAGCGGGAATTGACTCGCATTGTTTGGATTCTTCAATTCGATCAAATTATCATCTCCTAACGCTTTCCATCTGCGGATATCGTTATACATCTCTGTAGATTCGCCGGATGCACCGAAAAATGCTAGGTATTTCTGCACCGCAATTTCCTTTAACGGATTTGCTTGGAACAATGCCTTTACTTCATCTTCAAAATAGGTATCGATATCGGCATCAGTAATATCTGGAGAACTCTCCGAAATACCACCATATTGAGCAGGTGCCGGTGCAACAAAGGCCGTCTCGACTGATTTTTCAGAATTAATGATCGCCGCTTTTACAGCTGCTTTTAAAATAGGTTCTATGATCGCAGTAGACCTACCCAGACGTTGCATAGCTTCTGCTTTTAAAAACAACAACTCATGATAGCTCAACAATTGTGTTGACGCCGTTTGTGAATACACGAAAGTGGAGGTTAGCGGCGGAGCTTGTATTTGAGCATTCCCTCCGTTGGTCGCTAATAATTTATACGAATCACTACCCGTTTCCATGTCGTTCACTTGTACCCAATCCCCGCCTGTAAAATTCCGGTTGCGACGAGGGTCGTTGCGTTCGATCATTTTATCGGCAATACTTTTACTTGCCGCCAAAGCATCTCTTGACCATTGGAAATCAAAAAGTGGATTTAGATTCTGAGCATCGTATACATTAAACGCAGCTTCCTCGGATGCACTAGCAAAAGAATTATCTACAAACTCTATTACATCCTCTAACGCCTGCGTTTTATTGGATGTGATGTTCAACAGACGCATTGTGTACCGTGCCTTAAGACCGTAAGCCAATTTTATCCATCGATCGTTACGGACATCAAAAGTACCACTAAACAACAAGTCATGACTCGTATAATTACCTGTAACATGCGTATCTCCTTTAGGAATATTGTCGATAGCGGCATCCAACAACGCCAAAATTTGTGGATACAGTCCTTCTTGTTTGTCGATTTTAGGTGTCTTATTTCCTAGTGGATCAAAAGCCTCTGAAAAAGGAACATCACCATACATATCGGTCAAAACCGCCATGTTATACGCTAACATAATTTGTCCAACACCTAATGTCGAGAAGTTTCCTTCTTGCGAACCACCTTCCGAACATTTCTCTACGATAATACGTGCATTTTTTATCGTCTCGTAGATGCTGTTCCAACTGTTATTGAAAGTAGACGCTCTCTGCGGCTCACCTTCACGATGTTCCGCGTTCCACAATTGATTATGCGATCCCGCCTCATGCTCAACATATGCAGAAAGATAGGTATTTAAATCGCCCCCAACACTTCTTACTGCCGTCGAGACAATCACATCTGCTAAAATAAATTTAGCTTCGACATCTAACGGATTGTTGGGATTGAAGTTGATCTCATCCATCCTATCCTCTGAACAGGAGTTAAATGTAATAGGCGTTACAAGTAGCCCTAAAGCTAAAAGTTTATATATATTATTTCTGAATTTCATTGTCTTAAAATTTAATGTTCACCCCTAAACCATAGCTCGATGCTCCCGGTAAAGAGAATCGCTCAAAAGCTCCAGACATATTCGTGTTACCCTGAGAAGCTTCCGGATCAAAACCTTTTAATTCTGACCACAAAATAAGGTTACGTGCAAATGCATTTACATCTACAGTAAACCGAGGATTGGAATACACGGGATATCCTACTGTAACCTCTCTTAACTTTACAAAAGAAGTTCCCTTAATCGAACTTTCAGAAATGTTGTTCAATCTATTAAAATAGTCAAATGCTCTACTTGGATCGATTAAGATATCATTTTCAACATACTCGCCAGAACCAGGTGATGTTTCTTTCACCGCTGCTTTCTCAAATAAAAACGAATCACCTCCTCTGAAATCAGCCGATTTTTGCGATGTTCCGTAGAAATCCAAAAGAGTTGAAGTTGCATTCAGCATCTGCCCACCTTGCTTCCAATCCAAAACAGCACCAAGTCTTACTTTTTTATACTCCAATCTAGTATTGAACCCTAAGATAAAATCAGGTGCTACAGACCCAATAACTCTCTCTTCGCCAATTTGAGGCAATCCATTCGCATCGACTACAATTTGTCCGGCATCATTTCTTAGGTAAGAATTACCATAAATCACTGGAAATTTCTCGCCAATACCTGCACGTACTTGCGGTTCCACAAAACCTCCCAGAAATATACTTTCTACGCCTTCCGCCAACTCATCTACATAGTTGTCTATTTTTGTAAAATTAAAAGCAAAATCCCAACGGAAATCTCCTTCACGGAAAGGGGCAATGTTCAATGTCGCCTCATGTGCATTAGTATGGATTTTTCCGCCATTCGTTACTACACTTTGGAAACCACTTGACCCCCCTAACGGTACTTCGAAAATCTGGTTTTTCACATCTTGGCGCGAGAAAGTATAGCTCAAATCAAAAAGACCATTTAAGAAGGTTAAATCTGTACCAATCTCATACGATCTAGTATTCTGGGGTACTAATTCCGGATCATACAAAATAGGGTAGGGTGTAAACGCCACGGTTGAGCCTAATGGATAAATGATTGGGAAACCAGTAGAAAAACCGCCGCTATAAGTAGGTGTAGAATAATAAGACTCATAGTAGTTACCAGCCTGTCCTACTTCTGCATAAGATGCTCTCAATTTACCAAAGTTCAACACCTCACTCTGAAGACCCTCCAATTCAGTAAAGACAAAGGATGCAGATACAGATGGGTAAAAGAACGAACGGCTATCACGCGGCATATTGGATACTACATCGTTACGTCCCGTAACGTTCAAATACAACATGTTTTTATATGCCAAATTTAAGTTTCCGAACAGACCAAAGGTACGTGTATGCCGTAAATTTTGTTCAGCGGTGTAGGTAGTAGCATTGTTCATATGATTCCAACCCGCAAAGTTAAATCCGCCGCCATAACCATAATCATATCTCCGGTTTCTATCCACAATCTCATTACCAATCATGGCATCGAAAACTAAATCCTCGTTTATTTCCCAGTTATAGGTAGCGGTCGCTAACGAGTTTAACTCGGTAACCGAATAGTGATAATTTTCCACTTGGCCTCTAGTCAATCCAGCTTTACCATATCCCCAAAGATCGGTATAGTTGGCTGTATAAGAATCTACCCCTAATTGATATTTTAATGTTAATTTTTGGTTATGTGCTAATTGCGCAGCAAACTGAGTAAAACCATTTCCAAAGAAGCGTTGTGTCTTTTCTGTAAAACTATTGTGCTGTGTAGCCCAGTAAGGGTTATCGAAAGCACCGCCTCTATAATTAACTTGCGAATACGGATTGTCAGCTACGTGGTTCGGAATACCTTTCAGATCGTAGGACGCAGGTGCGCCGAAAATCGTCGCGATAATACCATCGTTCGCGCTTGTCTGCTTAGAAACGCTAGAGTTTACATAGTTTCCTGAAAAACCAGTTGTCCACTGATCTGATAAATTAAGCTGTGTCGCTAGTTTCGCATTATAACGATCCAAGCCTGTTGATGGCACGATACCTCGTGAGTTAGTAGACCCTAAACTCATGGAATAATGCCCTTTATCAAAGCCTTGCATTACGTTTAATGAGTTGTTATATGTGTTACCCACATCAAAAAACTCTTTCGCATTATCGTAAGCCTGTGGCGTCACCCAAGGATCTAGTCCTGCTGTTGCACGCTGTGGAACGTAGTATTTGCCTGGTTGTCTGCCATCGCGCTGTGTATATTGATTGTCCGTTTCACCTCCGTACGAAGGATTAAGATGCAACTGGTCAATACGAGGACCCCAAACCGTAGAAGTGGTCGGATTAAAAGTGGGAACATAGTTTGTGTTTATATCCTGCGAACCTTGTGCATAGATTTTCTGAAAATCAGGTAATACCGAGATCCTGTCAAAAGACACATTCGAATTATAAGTAATCTGTGCTCTACCTTTCTCCACACCTCTTCCGCTTTTGGTAGTGATGATAATCGCACCATTAGAAGCACGCATACCATACAAGGCAGACGCCGCCTGGCCTTTTAGGATATTGATGCTTTCAATGTCATTCGGATCAATATCAAGTCCTCTAGCTGAATAGTCAGAACCGGTAACCGAATTTCCCGTGGATACATCCGAAACAGATGTTATAGGCATACCATCTACTACATATAAAGGTGTATTATCACCTGTAAAGGATCTTGCACCGCGAATAGTAATCTTAGCGGAAGCACCGGGCATACCAGAAGATGGTGTTACTTCCACGCCGGAAACTTTACCTTGAATTGCAGTTGCCAAGTTGCTGTTTGCCGCCTGGGTTAACGCATCTCCTTTTACCTCTTGTGTCGCGGTAGCCAACGCACGTTTTTCTCTCGTGATACCCATTGCTGTTACGACCACTTCTTCCAACGTTTCTTCGTCGCCCACCAACTGTACGTTTACGACAGAACGGCTGCCGACTACAATACGCTGGCTATTGTATCCCACATAGGAAAAAACAAGTGACGCGTCATTGCCCGTAATCGAGATGGAATAATCCCCCGATCCATCGGTTTGAGTAGCATTTGACGTTCCGACAACAGCTACAGAAACCCCAGCTATTGGACTTCCATCGCTCGCCGATGTCACGCGACCACTCACTTGCCGATTTTGCGCAAACGTCACCCCTACCAGGCACGTTAACACAAAAAATAAACTGAGTAATTTTTGTTTCATGTTTGTGTTTGTTTAGTTATTAATTTGTTGATTGTTTTTGTTGTGTAATACGTTACTAATTTATACAGTAATTTGTTTTTACGTTACACATCCTATACAGAATTACCATATTATAAGCTATCAAATTAATACAACCCGAGGTTGAGTAACTTGAAAGCCTACATCATGCACATTTTGTGTGTAAAAACGTTACTATTTTAACAAAGAAAATACAATGGAGTAGTTAATAAATTCCGTTTCATCTGTGTTGTTTGTTTAGTTAATCATTTTTTCTATCTCTCCCGTTAACGGAAAACACGTTAACAGTACGCTATATCTGTTAAAAACTGTTAAACTATGCAAACATAAAAAAATAACTTTGTTCTTGCAACTTTTCAAAAAAACTAAAATAACGCTGATACACTATTAATAAATAATGCGAAAGAGTACAAAATAGGAAATAAAACAGAACAAAATAATAGAATGTAGAAATGCCATAAATACAAAACTTTATTCCAAAAAAAATAATATAATAAAAATATAAGCACAGTATACAATAGACTAAAAACAGATATAATCTCCGAGACCATTGACATAAAATATTATATTTTCCCCTTATCTTTGCACCATGCGTTTTGACATCATTACTGTTTTACCGGGCTTACTGGAAAGTCCTTTTGCACATTCTATTCTACAACGCGCCCAACATAAAGGCCTGGTGGAAATCCATGTACATAATTTACGGGATTATGCAACGAACAAGCATAAATCTGTCGATGACTATCCTTACGGCGGTGGCTCGGGAATGGTGATGCAGATAGAACCCTTTGCGGCCTGTATCGAAAAATTACAAACAGAACGACAATATGACGAGGTGATCTACATGACGCCGGATGGGGAAACCCTTAACCAAGAAATTGCTAATGCGCTATCATCCATCGAAAATATCATTATCCTCTGCGGGCACTATAAGGGAATCGACCAGCGTATTAGAGATATATTTGTCACGAGAGAAATCTCCATCGGAGACTATGTACTGTCTGGTGGCGAGTTACCGGCTGCAATATTGGTCGACGCTGTGGCTCGTTTGATACCGGGCGTGCTGTCGGATGAGACTTCTGCATTATCTGATTCTTTCCAAGACGGCCTGTTGGATGCGCCTATATATACGCGACCTGCGGAATGGCGTGGACACCACGTTCCCGACATCCTACTCAGTGGCCATGAAGCGAAAATCGCTGCCTGGCGTTACGAGCAACAACTGAAACGAACGGAAGAACGTCGCCCAGATTTGTTAAATGATTAAGATTAGTTCATAATTTTTAATTTTTTATCAAAAAAAGTTTGCTAAATAAAAAATATTCATAAATTTGCGCTATACAAATGATCATGAAACAATTACATACAAACTGGTGGTGGCCCGAAGCAGACAGCGTCGGGAATGTGTTTGGCATGTATTAAAAGATATTCATAATCAACCAAAACCATTTTGAAAGTAAGCCCGGCGATTAAACGTCGGGCTTTTTTTTATTTTTGGTATCATAAAGACTAGAAACAACAAGATTAACAATGAAATATTCACTGAAGACAAATTACAGAAAGATATTGGCGGACACGACAACGCCCGTGAGCATCTATCTCCGCTTGCGGGATACCTTTCCTAACAGTTTGCTCCTGGAAAGCTCGGAGTATCATAGTCGTGACAACAATATCAGCTATATTTGCTGCGATCCAATTGCAGGTATTACCCTCAATAAAGAGCAGCTTCGCATCATTGAGCCCGGCGCACAGCCCATTTATAAAGCTGCTAACGAAATCAACCTCCGAGAGGAAGTGTCTGCTTTTCGGAAAAAATTCTCCCAAGTGGAAATTGAAGGTATAAATGTTATTTCTTCCGGCCTATTCGGATACTTTACTTTTGATGCTGTTGAGCACTTTGAAGATATCAAGTTAACGGCAGGCACGCATACAGCACGAGAAATTCCTTATATGCAATACCACGTGTACCGTTATGTTATCGCCATCGACCATTTCAGAAATCAACTGTATATCTTCGAAAATCTGCTGGCCGACGAATCTTCCGATCTGGATCGACTTGAATATTTAATACAGAATAAAAATTTCCCTGAATATCATTTCAAACGCCAAGGCGGTGAGTCGTCTAATATGACGGATGAAGACTTCAAGAGTCTGGTCAACAAGATGAAGCAACACATACAGCGCGGAGATGTTTTTCAGATTGTACCATCACGTGCGTTCTCCACACCCTTTGCGGGAGACGAGTTTAACGTATACCGTGCTTTGCGATCAGTCAACCCTTCGCCTTATCTTTTCTATTTTGATTACGGTGATTTCAAACTATTTGGTTCATCGCCAGAGGCCCAATTGACTATCAAAAAAGGAGAAGCTACTATCTACCCAATCGCTGGAACGTTTAAGCGTACCGGTGATATGGAAAAGGATGAAAAGATTGCAGAAGAACTGAAAAATGACCCAAAGGAATCCGCCGAGCACGTCATGTTGGTTGACTTAGCGCGCAATGATTTGAGTCGTCATTGTACAAACGTAAAAGTAAAATCATATAAAGAAGCACAATATTATTCCCATATTATCCATTTGGTCTCTAAAGTTTCTGGCAAGCTCAACCTCGCCTCCAATCCGTTTGACGTCGTAGGCGATACCTTTCCCGCAGGGACATTATCGGGCGCTCCAAAACATAAAGCGCTCACACTCATAGACCGCTACGAAGGCTTTCCACGCTCCTTCTACTCCGGCGCCATAGGCTACATGGGTTTTAACGGAGATTTCAACCACGCCATCATGATCCGTTCCTTCCTTAGCAAACAGAATGTATTGCATTACCAAGCTGGTGCAGGAATCGTGCTGGATTCTGACGCTGAAAAAGAACTACAAGAAGTAAACAATAAAATTGCGGCTTTACGCCGCGCTTTAGAAATTGCAGAAACGCTATAACACAAAATGAGTAACAATAAGATATTAGTAATCGACAATTACGATTCATTTACCTATAACCTTGTACATTTATTGCAGGAACTAGGACAAGCATACACCGTATGGCGAAATGATAAATTCAAGCTGGAAGATGTCGAGCCGTTTGATAGGATTTTGCTGTCGCCTGGCCCCGGAATACCCGAGGAAGCTGGTCTTTTAATGGATGTTATCCGTCAATACGCCCCCTCGAAGAGCATCTTAGGTATCTGTTTGGGGCAGCAGGCTATTGCCGAGGTATTTGGAGGAACGCTATACAACATGCCGAAACCCCTACATGGTGTTGCTACCGACATTATTATTACCGACGACACGGAGAAGCTGTTTCAAGACTTCCCTAAGAACTCTAAAATTGGGAGATATCATTCGTGGGCAGTTACTAAAGAAAACCTACCGACGTGCCTTCAGGTAACAGCAGTCGATTCGGATGGCGTTATTATGGCACTGCGTCATAACCAATATGATGTACGTAGCGTGCAGTTTCATCCGGAGTCGGTACTGACAACAAATGGAAAAAAGTTGATGGAAAACTGGTTGTTATAAACATCTTTACAAACAAACAATGACTATATTAGACAAAATAATAGAACGGAAAAAAATAGAAGTAGCGGAAGCTAAAAAGCAAGTTTCGTTGGAAGAACTGGAGCAGTATCCGTTTTTCAGCAGGACTTGTTATTCACTGAAAGACTATGTATTGCATCCTGAACGGACGGGCATTATCGCAGAATTTAAACGGGCATCGCCGTCAAAAGGACTCATCAATGGAACATCTAGCGTTGCAGAAGTCGTTCAAGGCTATCAGAAGGCGGGGGCATCGGCGGTATCAGTACTGACAGACCCGGATTTTTTCAAAGGTTCCCTTGCGGATTTAAGCAGTGCGCGGGATGTATTGACTATTCCTTTGCTACGTAAAGAATTTATCATAGACACGTATCAGATAGCTGAAGCTAAAGCGTATGGTGCTGATATTATCCTCTTGATTGCAGCGTGTTTAAATAGCGATGAAATAAAAGCTTATTCGGATTACGCTAAATCGTTGGGATTGAGTGTACTTCTGGAAGTTCATAACGAAGAAGAACTCCAACGTAATATCTTTGATAGTGTGGATGCTATAGGTGTCAACAACCGTAATCTAAAGGATTTTGTGGTCGATCTAAACCATTCTTATGATTTAGTGAATATTATTCCTGATCGCTTTATCAAGGTTTCAGAAAGCGGCATATCTGATCCAAAGACAATAAATGAATTGAAAGATGCTGGTTTCCAGGGGTTCTTGGTTGGCGAAAATTTCATGAAAACTGCAGATCCAGCAGAAGCAATAAAGGCGTTTGTAGGAAAATTGTTATAGGGGCGTACGTACCCCCTATAACTTCGCGCGCTTCCGCATCGCCCTGTCTGCACGCTTCCGGGCAGTTTTGATTTTATAATCGAGCCACTTACCCTTGAATATCTTACGCATGGTATCATCAAAATGACGCGTGACAAATAGGTTTCTTGCTCCTTTTATTTTTTCACTAAGGGAATTTGCCAATGCCCGTACGGAAATGGAGTATCCTTCGGTTTCATACTGTATATAGTGCCACCATCCCGCTGGCATATAGAGTGTATCACCAGGGTGGATAACAGCTTCATAACCATCCAACAATTTCAAAGCCGGATACTCTTCCTGACTGCTCGTTTTCAAGTTCGCAATGCTATGGAAATTATAAGGCAACTTATACATCAAGTCAGATTGATTGTTTGGAAAGAGCCATATCCGTTTCGTTCCTTGAAACTGCGAAATGAATACATGCGACATATCAATATCGAAATGGTTCCGGGTTGCAGAACCTTCTCCACCAAAGAACATATAAGGAAGCCACTGCAGGACTTTACCACCGGTCACATCATTATAAATGACGTCTTTTTTTAACTCGGGTCTGATCTTCATCAAATTGAAAAGGAACAAACGCAATTCCGTTGGTTCCATCCTTATTTTATCAAGATATTCACCAAAACTCATCCTGCCTACCGGAGGACTGGCGGCATGATTCTGCGACTCCTCTTCTCGGCCGTATATATCTACTTGTTCGTTACCTGCTATTTCCTTGAAATAGTCATAACTCCATTTCTGCCAGCAAGGACTCTCTTTGCTGATAAAATCTTTGATGATCACCGGCTGTCCTTTGTTGAGATAATCCCGAACAAAGTCCTTTGGAGCAATCCCTGATATACTATCTACTGGTTTTAGTCTCACAAGTTCTAACGCTTAACAACTATTTACAAACTTAAAAAAATATTCCTCTTTAATATAAGAGCCTGTTTAAATTTACCTAATTATTTTTTATGCTTCTTTTTGCCTGCGACTTCGTTAAATTTTATTTTATCGAATCAATATCATGCACAAATTAAATAGAAATATTCTAAATAAGAAATGATAAGCGTCATTATTCTTTATTTATTCACCTGTTTGATGTATTGCTCCACAGCCATGGTCATGCTTGGTGCTTCTGGGGTCGGGGCTGGTATATCTAAAATCAAATCATGGTTGAGCAGTTCTTGTTGCGTAGTAGCACCAAATGCCGCAATTCGGGTGTTTTTTTGTTTAAAATCGGGGAAATTCTCAAACAGCGACTGTACGCTTGAAGGGCTGAAGAAAACGATAATATCATAAAATACATTTTCTAGATCTTTGATATCACTAATAACTGTACGGAACAAGACGGCGGGAGTAAAGTCGTATCCGTTATCCTGCAGCCATTTTTGAGTTTCTTCATTAGCAACATCTGAGCAGGGAAAAAGAAATTTTTCTTTACTATGCTTCTTTAGAACTTCCTCTAAATCTTTGGCGGTTTGTTTCCCAAAGAAAATTTTACGTTTACGATATTGAATATATTTTTGCAGATAAAGCGCTATAGCCTCTGATATACAGAAATATTTCATGTCTGCCGGCACTTCATACCGCATTTCCTCACATACACGAAAGAAATGGTCGACCGCATTCTTACTGGTAAAGATAACCGCTGTAAAATCTGCAAAGTTAATTTTTTCCTTGCGCACGTCTTTAGCCGGAACACCTTCTACGTGAATGAATCCTCTAAAGTCCAATTTTAAGTTATATTTTTCTGCTAACGCAAAATACGGAGACTTATCATTTTCAGGTTTGGGCAAGGTAACTAAAATACTTTTTACCTTCTTGGCTCTTGCTTCATCTACTTGCATATTCAATTTTTTAGTTGCTCAATGTTCTAACCAATATCAAAATCGGCGCTACTTCAAGTGCGCAAAGATACAGAATTAAATAAAAAATTGAAAACTTTAGATTTCCGAACAAGCGGAAAGCTGTCCTCAAAAACCTATATATGAACAAGATAGACACCAATACACTGAACAAAATTAACAGAATCTTAAAGTATGCCGTAGGAACAAGCGTTACCGTCAGCAGGAAAGGCATCAAAAAAAGCATGCTGTTAAAGTAAACTAAATAGAGTACGGTTACGTATTCTCTCACCAAACGATCTATTTCAAATACAAACGAAATAAACCTGATTAAGAGTATTTTAATGATAAATAATACCGCAACAAGAAAGGCTGTTCGTATATAGTTCTCTAAACTGAGGACGTCAAAGCGCTCAAAAGCCGATTCCATTAACACGATGAAAAGTCCCAGTGCGAGGCTAAAGATGAGATACAGAAATATATATGGCCAAGAGGTGAGCATATTGTCCTCCTTGCTCACCTGCTGCAGTGTCCGTTCGTCGTAATAAGCCTGTACAATCATTGCAAAATCAGCAGGAAATGCAAGTCGCACAAGTGCAACAGCCAGAAACAACAGAAAAACAACCAGCAAGACCCACACAGGACGCTCACCTTTTACCTCTCCTTGCCGATGGGGTACACTTTGAGCGGATTCCGACGTAGATTTCATATAATCCAGAGCGGTGATGGGATTTATACTACGTTGTTCAATGTCTGATAAGAATTGTTCAAGGAGCTTATGTGGACGATCCTCCGGTGGAAATATATAATTAAACGCATCGATTTCCGCCACTGCCATGCTGTCAATCGCTATAGGTAAACGGGTAGTGTCCTCTTGCCCCCACACTATGCTGGTCATCAGACACAGTATGCTACCCAAAAAGATACGCTTCAATAGATACATCCAAAAATTTTCTTACTTTGCCGTAAAGTTAGCATAATATCACCAAGCTTAAAAAAGAAAAAGACATGACAGCAGCCCCTATAGAACGTTGCCCTTGGTGCGGCAACGATGAATTATATGTAAAATACCACGATGAAGAATGGGGCAAAGAAGTAGATTCAGACACTGTCCTTTTTGAATTTCTCGTCCTAGAATCAGCGCAAGCCGGCTTAAGCTGGATTACGATCTTGCGAAGGAGAGAAGGGTACAGAAAGGCTTTTGCGGGGTTTGATTATAAACAAGTATCACAATTTGATGAGCGCAAAATAGAGGAACTCGTGCAAGACGAGCGTATCATCCGTCATCGTGGTAAAATAACCGCTACTGTGAAAAATGCGCAGATATTCATGCAGATACAGCAGGAATTCGGCTCATTTTACAATTATCTCTACAGCTTTATGCCGGAAAGGAAACGCATTGTCAATCCGCTGAAAGACTTAAAATCAGCCCCGACCCACAGCAAGGAATCTGATGCCATCTCCAAAGATCTCAAAAAACGCGGCATGAAATTTTTCGGAACCACGATATGTTATGCTTTTATGCAGGCCGTAGGGATGGTTGATGATCATTTGGATAGTTGTGATTTTAAGGCAGTTTCGTAACTTTGCAAAAAAGTTAAGATGGCTGTTAAGATCGGTGAGCATATTGATTTAGGTGAATTTCCGTTACTACTGGCTCCTATGGAGGATGTCAGCGACCCACCATTCCGTTATGTGTGTAAGCAAAACGGGGTGGATATGATGTATACGGAGTTCATTTCTTCGGAGGGGCTAATTCGGGATGCTGCTAAATCCAAACAGAAGCTTGACATCTTTGAATACGAAAGACCTATCGGTATACAGATATTCGGTTCTGACATTGAAAGCATGCGTCAGTCCGCGGAGATATGCACTTTAGCCCAGCCCGACTTAATTGATATAAACTACGGCTGCCCTGTGAAGAATGTAGCTTGCCGTGGTGCAGGTGCCAGTCTTCTTCAGGATATAGACAAAATGGTTGCCATGACCAAGGCTGTTGTAGACGCTACTCCCCTTTCCGTAACTGTAAAAACCCGTCTTGGCTGGGACGACAACACCAAAAATGTATACGAAGTCGCAGAACGCCTGCAAGATGTAGGCATCAAGGCATTAGCTATCCATGGGCGTACAAGAGCGCAGATGTATAAAGGACAGGCCGACTGGAGTATGATACGGGATGTAAAACGTAACCCCCGCATCCAAATCCCTATTTTTGGGAATGGGGATATCGATTCTGTGGAAAAAGCAGCCGCTTGGCGTATGGAATATGAAGTCGACGGCATCATGATTGGACGTGCATCTATTGGATACCCTTGGATATTTCGAGAAATCAAGCATTTCTTTGAAACGGGAGAACGATTAGAAGGTCCAACCATAGACGAGCGCGTCGAAGTGTGCAAAACCCACTTGACCAAATCCATTGAATGGAAAGGGGATAAAACCGGCGTGTTTGAAATGCGCCGGCATTATGCCAATTACTTTAAGGGTATACCGAATTTCAAGGAATATCGTACCAAGTTGGTTGGATTAGGCGACCATCACGAAATTCTCGAAGTGCTGGAAGATATCAAGGAAAAGTTTAAAACGCATAACCAAATCCTATCATCCATTTGCCCGTAATAGATTCCGTATTGTCGGTCGTGTTGATAAATTTACGGGCTATACCACCACTGACTTCCAACATCAGGTTTCTTTTAAAAAGCCACTTACCCCCTAAACCCACTCCCAATCCTACCGACGTCCGTCGTTCCATGACCTCTGTATAACTATCGTGGGCATCATTATATTTCTGAAACGTTTCTTCCATATTTGTAATCGGCACAAAAGTTTCCATGAAAAAGCCCGCCCCATGCGAACCACCTACATACAGTCGTCCGAAAGGGGAAAATTGTATCATTTCATCCATCGCCCCTAACCCCAAAAGACTATGCAGCCCGAGTCCTACGTCTTCATTGATAGCACGCTCATAAGAAAAATTAAGCACCGGCCCCGCGATTAACGAGATTGGATCTAACATAATGTGATTTGGACGTGCAACAGCTCGTTCTCTCCTCGATTCCTGGGCATGACTAGCCATTACAAGAGCCATAAGGCTCAATAAAAGTAAAGTTTTCTTCATAAAATGATATTAAATGTCAATAATAATTAGGTAACGGCATTCGATCATCAAACGCTACATTATTTCAAATTATTTTTCCGTTCTAACAGCAATTGTTCTATATTCTTCCTTTCCGAAAAAACAATCGCCATACAGAAAAGCAACAGCAATCCGTTGCCTATCCAGAAGTTGCTATTAAAAATAAAAAAACTAACCAGAGAGACACCTAAACCACTCACAAGATAAAGAATTATTTTTAGGAAATGGTAGGGTATTGGATAATATTTCTGTCCCCAAAAAAGAGATAATCCGATCATCACCAAATAGGCAGTAGTGGTTGTAGCAACGGCCCCTGGATAGGAATAAATGGGAATCAACAGGAAATTCAAGGCGATCGTCACCAGCGCACCGGTCAAGGATATATATAAGGCAAACCGTGTCTGGTCGGTCAGTTTGTACCAAACAGATAGGTTCATATAGATTCCTAATAATACAAAGTTTAAAAGTATGAATGGCACGACTTTGAGTCCTGTCCAGTAGATATCCGGTTGCAGTTCATTTCCTCTGATAAAATCCTTGAGCCAATCCAAGTTGACGGTAATACCCACCATGACCAATACCATCAACATTACAAAGTACTCCATAATCTTGGCATACGTACGGCGGGCATTTTCATTCTTGGCGTACGAAAAAAAGAATGGTTCCGCGCCTAGACGAAAAGCGGTAATAAATAAATTTAGAAAAATGGCAATTTTGCTCACCGCACCGTATATTCCTAGTTCTGTTCTACCGTATTCGCCGGGTAATAATTTTGGAAAAAACATTTTGTCCAGATTTTCATTGATAATAAACGATATATTAGCGATCAAAATAGGGAAACTGTAAGCCAACATGTTTTTCATAAGCAACCTATCGATACGCAACCTTAACGTCAACATCTCCGGCACCAACAAAAGTAATGTTACGCTACTGGCTAGCAAGTTGGAAATAAAAACATAACCGATCCATCCCTCTTGAAACCAACCCGCTGCAAAATTGGCCCAAAAGGCAGACGATTTTGTCCAGTTAGACAAGTAAACGATAAAAAATAAGTTGGAAAGAACTGTGATGAAGATATTGATAAACTTCAGATAGCTATATCGGATAGGCCGTCCCTGCGCCCGGAGTTTGGCAAAAGGCACTACCGCCAATGCATCAGCCACTAAGATAAATGCAAAATATCGGATATATCTGGCATATTCGTCGACATTTTCGTCGCCCGCAAACCAAGTTGCTATTGGATCAATAAAAGTAAAAACAGATACAAGCAACAGCAGGGAGGTAATCAACGTGACAACAAAGCTGTTGTTAAAAACCCTATCTTTATCTTTAGAATCAACTTTTTGCAAAAACCGGAAATAGGTAGTTTCCATTCCGAATGCCAGAATAGCATTCAACATAGAAACCCAAGAGTACAGATAGTTATATAATCCATATACCGCGGCATTTTCAAATTTACGGAGATATATGGGTGTCATCAAAAAACCGATCATACGGGGAACAATGGTCGTAAAACCATATATCACCGTATCACTTACAAATTTTTTGACGGAAGACACAACGGCTATCTTTTCTTTTTATTGACATCAAAATTCTTAAAACCTTGAAAGGTTCCCTCAACAGACCTTACTTCAGCAACCTCGGCTCGATCCGGGCCCTCATGGCAAAATTCTAATAAAGCCTCTAGTGCAAAGGTATCACCTTCGGCTTCTATATATACCGTGCCATCAGGCTGATTCATAACGAATCCTTTTATCCCAAGCTGATCTGCAACCGCTTTACACGTTGCACGATAGTATACGCCCTGTACCTTGCCCGTAACAGTAATATTCAGATGTTTCATTCTTACGGTCAAAGGTACAGAAGAAAAAGGAAAGATGCTAAGCTATTCTTTTCAACGTGACCCGCTCCGTTAGTCTTAGATTGTTCATACCTTCCAACAGCACTAAACCAGGTGTTTTACCAACTTCAATAGATCCTAGCTGATCTGCAATTCCCAATACTTCCGCACCATTAATCGTTGCCCACGGTAGTATTTGCAAGAAGTCCAATTGGCTGAAGTGTGAGGAGATCACCTTCAACTCTTCCAAGATATCAAGCGTGTCGTTGGACGCCAAGCTGTCAGTACCAACTACCATTCGACTTTGGTTCGGAACAAAATTGAGTATTTTAGGCAATTTCCCTTCAATATATAAATTTGATTTCGGACAGACACAAAAGTACACATCTCTACCTAACCGTTCGATAAAATCAATATCCTTTAGAGACATGTACGTATTATGGATCAACATCAGTGGGTTGTTCTTTGGCAAATGTGCGAGATAAGATTGGATGGAATTCCTTGCCTGTGCTTTGAATGAATCTGCATTCAATCCCATTTCTTCATAAAAATCAAGGAACTCCCCTTGCCTATAACGATAGAGCTTATTCTCTTCCTCGCTCTCCTGATTGTGGACACTTAGTATATTATCCTCGCTCACGAGTTTACGAAATGCTTTAAACAATTCTTTTGAGCACGAATAAGGGGCATGTGGCGTAATAGAGGCATGATTGGCATCAAAGTAAAATTCGACATCACGTGCCTTATCTACCCGGACTTGTATATCTTCTTTCGTCATCGCCATGACCTCTACAAACGTATGGTATTTTATCTGGCTATTTGACTTTGTTTTCGCTGACAATTCTGTATTAACGTGATCTCCCACAGCTTGGATACCGTTATTATACATCGTTTCGTCTGCAGCTTCGATCTTCGCCAAAATATCTTTTTCTTTTGCGGTACGTTGTTTCATTACATCCGCCAAAAAACGCGGTAGCCCCGTTCCTTTTTTTGTTTTACCCAGCATGTGGGATAATTCAATATGGCAATGGGCATTGACAAAGCCCGGTATCAGGACCCCATCGTAAAACTCTTTCTTCACATTCGATACGGCTGGATCTGTTTCTTCATAGACACCCTTAATCACACCAGTTTTATCAATCGCAACGACACCTTTTCTCATGAAATTCCCTTTGACAGGAATCACAATGCTTGCTGAAATATACCTCATTTAACTAATTGAACTATTTTGTTATTTGAATAATAGAATCAAAAATGACGCCATAATTTGAGAATATCAAATTAATCTTTACTTTTGCCCTATCGAATAGGGGTGCCTTGTTGTTTGAACACAAAGACGGGCTGAGATTATACCCAGTCTCGCGATTAAGTGAGACGCACCTGATCCAGATAATGCTGGCGTAGGGAAAGGTTAGTTAAATAATAGGCTATTGCTAACCCCTGGTAATAGTATGTTTAACTTAGTTTAATTATTTTTTTTTATGTTAAAACATGAAATTATAACCGTGGTTATGCTTTTCGCAGCATTCTTCGCCTTTGGGCAAAAGTCGGACACCGTTCGTGTGCTCGACGAAGTACAAGTCATGGCAACACGAGCGGGGGTTAATGCTGCCACAACGTACAAAAACCTATCAAAAGAAGATATCAAGCGGAGTAATTTGGGACAGGATATTCCATATTTACTTGATCAAACACCTTCCGTCGTTATTGGCTCGGATGCTGGTGCGGGAATCGGCTATACTAATATGACCATCCGGGGGTCGGACAATCAGCGCATCAATGTTACCCTAAATGGCATCCCCTTGAATGATGCGGAGAGTATGGGTTCTTTCTTTGTAAACCTCCCGGATTTCGCATCAAGTACAGAAAGCATTCAGATCCAACGTGGTATAGGAACTTCGACCAACGGCGCAGGAGCTTTCGGCGCCTCACTTAATATCCAATCGGATGCTATAGAGCCGAGCCCATACGCTGAACTTAATAACAGCTTTGGTTCCTATAATACGTGGAAAAACACTATTAAAGTCGGTTCTGGATTAATCGATGACAAATTTGCTTTTAATACGCGACTATCAAAAATTAGCTCGGATGGGTATATTGACCGTGCTTCCTCTGATTTGAAATCGTTCTATATCGACGCGGGATACTATGGTGAAAAACATCATCTGAAAGCTACCGTATTCTCCGGTAAGGAGAAAACCTATCAGGCTTGGAATGGTGTGCCGGAAGATTCCCTAACAACAAATAGACGCTATAATGGCTTTGAATACGAAAACCAGACGGACAACTACACCCAAACACACCATCACTTGCATTACAATTACTTTGCAACGGAGCGTACTACGCTAAATATGGCTTTACATTATACACGCGGCGCAGGTTATTATGAAGAATTCAAAGAAGATGAATCATTTGCCGGGTATGGCTTTTCTCCGATCGAAATTGGCGGCACAACTATCGACAGAACGGACCTAGCCCGTCGTCGTTGGCTGGACAACTACTTTTACGGAACGGTATTTTCGGTAACACATAAGCTCAACGAAAACCACGACTTCATTTTTGGCGGAGGAGCCAATCAGTACCGCGGCGACCACTACGGCGAAGTGATCTGGGCGCAATATGCTTCGAACAGCGAGCCGGGCGATAAGTACTACCTTAACGATGCAGAGAAAAATGACGTCAATTTCTATAGTAAATGGAATGCCAAATTTGGTGCGATGCGCCTGTATACCGATTTACAATATCGCTTTGTCGACTATACATTCGAAGGATATAACCATAACTTGGAACTGGCAGATGTAAATGTAAAGCATCATTTCTTCAATCCGAAAATTGGGGCTACCTATCTCTTGTCGCCAACCTCAAATATCTACGCTTCTTATGCTTTTGGCAATAAGGAACCTGTCCGTGATGACTACGTTGAATCGTCGCCAAATGCACGTCCGAAACCTGAACGCATGCACAATATCGAAGCTGGATATCGGTTGAGACGGGAATCATTGAACGTAGGCGCCAACGTATATGGTATGTTTTATAAAGATCAGCTGATTGCAAGCGGACAAATAAACGATGTAGGCGCTGTTATACGGGAAAACGTGCCGCATAGCTACCGCATGGGGGTGGAGCTAGATGCTGCATGGCAAATATCCGAGCAGTTCAGATGGCAAGCAACAGCTGCCCTAAGCGAGAACAAAATCAAAAATTACACGAAATACTTCGATGTAATGGACGAAGACGGAAATTACCTAGATGCACCACAAGTAGAGCAGCATTATCGCTCCACCAATATCTCCTTTTCGCCATCGGTCATTCTGTCCAATGCGTTCTCGTACTCGCCGATACAGGCACTGGAATTCGCCCTTACCAGCAAATACGTATCAAGACAATATCTGGACAACACACAGTCGAAAGACCGTAAAGTAGATCCTTTCTTTGTAAACAACTTGCGCATGCGCTATAGCTTCTCTCTACTGGGAATCAAAAACATCGATGCGAACCTCGCTGTCAATAATATTCTCAACGAAAAATATGTATCACACGGTTATACATACGGTGGCATTACGCCTACCGGAGAACATATTGACTACAACTTCTATTTTCCGCAGGCCGAAACAAACTTCCTGTTCGGTTTCAATATCCGATTTTAAGAAAGTAGTGGCAAAGAACTTTTGCCACTACTATTTTTATTTTTATTTTGCACCATGCGAGCAGTTATACAACGGGTTACACAAGCCTCGTGTACGGTAGATGGTATATGTACAGGAGAAATTAAGCAAGGATTATTGGTATTACTTGGGGTAGAAGAAGATGACACAGAGAAAGAAGCCGAATGGTTGGCTCAAAAATTGGTCAATCTTCGTATTTTTTCTGATGACACCGGCTTGATGAATAAGTCTGTTCAAGATATAAAGGGCAACATTCTCCTGATATCTCAATTTACGTTGATCGCACAGACCAAGAAAGGCAATCGTCCTTCTTTCATCCGAGCAGCAAAACCCGATAAGGCAGAACCGTTATATCAAGGCATGGCCGAACGTCTATCGACACTATTGGACAAACAGGTACAGTTGGGCATTTTCGGAGCAGATATGAAAATCGACTTGCGTAACGATGGACCTGTAACGATCATCTTGGACACAAAGGAATAAAGACGCCTCGTAACTAGTTACGGATTACGAACAACAAATAGGAAAAAAGGATATGACTATAAAAGAAGCACAAGACATCGTAGATAAATGGATCAACAGCACAGGTGTGCGTTATTTTAACGAGTTAACAAATACCGCCATGTTGATGGAAGAAGTAGGTGAAGTAGCCCGAATTATGGCTCGGCAATATGGCGAACAATCGTTTAAGAAATCGGATAAAGAAGTCAACCTAGCAGATGAGATGGCCGATGTGCTATTTGTACTTATCTGTCTTGCTAATCAGACAGGCATAGACCTTACCGATGCACTGCAAAAGAACTTGGAAAAGAAATCCATTCGCGATGCGGATCGACATAAAAATAACGAGAAATTACTGTAGCGTTAACTCTATTTCGGCAAATACGGGCAAATGATCGGAAGCATACGTTTCGGAGACTGTTTTATAAGTCTTCCAGTTGAATTTTGTTTGTTTTCCAACCATAATATAATCGATTTCATTTTTTGCTCTGGTATTTGGATGTGTAGGGCCATTCGTTGTTGTATTTCGGACAAATTGTTCTTCCAAAATTTTAATCGTCTCATCAGTAGGTTTCGCATTGAAATCTCCAACAAGAACTAAAGGATTTTCTATTCTGGCACCTAATTCTTTTATGTAGTTTGCTTGCGCCACTTTATTTTTTGCTTTTAAGTCCAAATGCGTATTGGCAAAAGACAGCACTTTACCATTAGGTAATTCCACATCGACGATAGCTAACGATCTATTTTCACTTTTTTCTACCATGGGTAAATCATAGCGTTTATTACCAACAATTTTATGCTTCGTGAGGATTAACGTGCCATATTCGCCTTCTTCTAAATCGATACCCTTGGAGAAAAAATAGTGCATTCCTGTCAAATCTGCCAACTCCTTCGCTTGATCTACCATTTGCGAACGTGAGACACGGACATCTACTTCCTGTATACCTACAACATCAGCATCAGCGGTTTTAATAACTTCCGCTATGCGAGGCAAATCAATCTTATTCGGATGTGCCGGCGGATTACCATGATGTATGTTATAAGTTAATATGCGAACGGATTGTGCGTGGAGCGTGACGAAAAAAACACAACATATAATGGTTGAGAAAAATGTTTTCATGGCATCTAAGTTAGGCAAAAAAACATTTTTAATCTATATTTACCTGAGATAAACTGTTTTTGTCGCCATGAAGTTACTTTCTACTATCTTTTTTATCACCTTATTTTTAATAAGTTCTTATCCTAAAGCACAAGAAAAAACTGAAGTAGTTGCTACACAAGAATTTAACCATGCAGCCGTAGTTACCGCTCATCCCCTAGCTTCTCAGATTGGCATAGATATACTAAAAGAAGGAGGCAACGCGGTTGATGCTGCTGTTGCCATACAATTTGCCCTCGCTGTGGTTTACCCGAATGCGGGGAATATTGGGGGAGGCGGTTTTATGGTATACCGTGATAAGGATGGCCATGTTACGTCACTCGACTTCCGTGAAAAAGCACCGGAGAAGGCACATCGCGATATGTACCTGAATGAAAAAGGAAACCCCATTACAGATCTCAGCCTTTATGGTCAACTTGCTACAGGTGTACCCGGTTCCGTGGCAGGTATGGACGAAGCGCATAAAAAATATGGCAGCATGCCTTGGAAAGAGCTCATCAATCCCGCCATCAATCTTGCGGAAAAAGGCTTTCCCATCACCGCCCGACAAGCAGGAGAGTTCAATAATTATCAAAAACGATTTAAGAAGTTTAATCCGAATGGTGCCGCCATTATTCGTAACGAAGAATGGAAGCCGGGGGATTTATTTGTACAGACACAGCTTGCAAATACATTAAAGCGAATTGCAGAACAAGGACGAGACGGTTTTTATAAAGGAGAAACAGCTGATTTCATTATTGCCGAAATGAAACGAGGCAATGGCATTATAACGCATGCTGATTTAGCGAACTATAACGCCGTTTGGCGGGAACCCATTATAGGAGCTTATAAAGATTACAAGATTATTTCCATGCCACCTCCTTCCAGTGGTGGCATTGCGCTACTCGCATTACTACAATCGGTAGAACAATACCCCTTACGTGCCTGGGGTTTTCAATCTGATAGCACGGTAAGGGCAATGGTAGAGGCCGAGCGGCGCATATATGCTGATAGAGCATCCTACTTAGGAGATCCTGATTTTTACAATGTACCGGTATCCTATTTAACCGATAAAAAACGTAACCAAAATCGGATGGCAAAAGTAAGCCTAAATAAAGCAACACCCAGTTCCGAAGTAAAAGCTTCATCCATCCCCGGTTATGAATCGGAAGAAACCACCCATTTCAGCATTGTTGACAAGGATGGGAATGCTGTTTCATTGACTACCACCATTAACGGGTCTTATGGCGCTTATGTATGGGTAGATGGTGCGGGTTTTCTATTAAATAATGAAATGGATGACTTTTCTGTAAAACCGGGAACGCCTAATTTGTATGGTCTACTGGGAGGTAAAGCAAACGCCATAGCACCACATAAAAGGATGTTGAGCGCGATGACGCCCACCATTGTCGAACAGAATGGACAGCTAAAGATGGTTATCGGAACACCGGGTGGATCGACTATCATAACATCCGTGTTTCAAGGTATTCTTAACGTCTTGGAATTTGATATGAGTGCAGAAGAGTCCGTAAATGCGCCTCGTTTTCATCACCAATGGAAACCTGATCGCATTGATGTGGAAGAAAAGGCAATCGCCGAACCTATCCGTAAAAGTATGGAAAACGATGGTTATATTTTTCATCCACGAAGTTCAATAGGTCGTATGGAGAATATTGTCATCCTTCCCAATGGAAAGTTACAAACGGGTGCGGATTCGCGTGGGGATGATGTTGCCGCAGGGTATTGACGTGGCGGCTCTATTCCAGGTATTTTGGGTCAATCTGTTTGTTCGCCTTTGCACCGAGCTGTTTTAGGTTTTCTACTTTCTTAATCACATTTCCGGTACCGGCCGACAGTTTTCGCATAGCTTCTTGATGTTTTTCGGATGCACGTTGCAAATGGGTCTCTAATTGCTGCATATCGTTCAAAAAGCCTACAAACTTATCATATAGTAAACCTGCTTCCTTCGCTATTTCCAAGACATTACGGTTTTGGCGCTCCTGCACCCACACACTTGCAATCGTCCGTAATGTTGCCAACAATGTTGACGGCCCTACAATAACGACCCGCCTGTCCCAAGCGTTGGAAAATAAATCCGATTTTTCCTTAATCGCAACACTTAAAGCAGATTCTATTGGCATAAACAACAAAACAAAATCTGGAGAATGGATGCCATAGAGATCTTGGTAATTCTTTGCCGATAATTGCCGGATATGCGATTCGATAGACTGTACATGTTGACGTAAGTACTGAACTTGTTCTACTTCGTCTTCCTCATTCACCCACCGTTCGTATGCCGTTAAGGATACTTTAGAATCAATAACTAGATGTTTATCATCCGGCAGTAAGACAATAGCATCTGGAATTTTCCGGCTGTTATCTTCATCAAAAACAGCTTGCAATCTATATTCTTGATCTTTTATCAAACCCGAACGCTCCAGTACCCGTTCCAAGATAATTTCGCCCCAATACCCTTGTTTTTTGCTATCCCCTTTCAATGCCCTGGTCAAATTATTCGCTTCATTTTTAATCAGCATACTCTGCTGCATAAGCTGTTCCACGACGCCTTTCAATACATTACGTTCCGCGGCCTCTTGCTGGTAAGTTCGTTCTACTTTTTCTTCAAACGTTTTGATTTTCTCCTTTAACGGTGTAAGTATCTGATCTAAGTGCTGTTGATTGACTGCCGTAAATTTCTGGGTCTTTTCTTCGAGAATCATATTAGCCATGTGCTGAAATTCCAAATGAAACTGCTTTCGCAATTGCTGCATTTCTTCTTGCTGTGTTTGATATTTCTCTTGTTGGGCCTGCAAATACGCATTTGTACTTTCGAGTGTTCGCTCTACGGAAGCCCGTTCTCGTCGCTCAGCTTCCAGTGCTTGCTCAGTTAGTTCTTTTCCTTGTCGTAGTATCCGTTCTCTTTCCTGCACTTTGGTCAGTTCTATTACAGTGGTGTTCTTTTCTTGTTCGACTTGCTGCAACGCGTTTCTCGGTACTTTTTGAGTCTGCAACCAAAGAAGCCCTAAGATGATACAACATAAAACGACAATGATAAGAAGTGATAATATATCCATAAATCCCGTTTCTATTGCAATTTTTGATGGGTTTTCCACCAAAGGTCAGGCATATCACCACCTACAGCTTGCTGATAATCTTCATATCGACATGGTACCCAATAATAGCGCTCGTTGACCGACCTGGAGCCAAAATATGGTACCTGCATCCACCAACGGTCGGATTTCTTACTTTTAACAAAAACCAGCTCGTAATCATCATTTTCTAATGTGGTACGATAAATAATATAAGACGATTTCGGAATAACCGGCGTATCGTTTTTGCGGCTATAAAATCCGTCAATAAAACACCATATCATCTGGGCTACCAGACTACCGGTGTGTCCCATAGGATCGAACGTTGGGTTATATTCGTAAAAGCCGATCGACGAACATTTATCTGACATCCCCGCATATCGAGCCAATTGACAAGCCTCATCTCCATATAACCCGTTTGGGTTTGCATTAGCGTTGCCCGGCGCTTCCGAAGCTCGTATGGCACTTATATCAAAACTGACCATATCCGCAGCACGAATCAATGGTTCTGCCTGATCAAGTTTCCCTGCCATCATCCCGATACGCATGGTACTGAAAAATAGCTTATCATACATATTAATGGACTCCTTACTTACTAAATAGGTTTGATAGGCTAGGTTACTTAGATTAAAGAGATAGTCCGGTTGATGCAGGATAATATGATTGAGATACGTATTGGAGTTAAGTGGTGTGTTCTCTACGTGATCTTGATCCAAATCAAATCGAGCATCAATAACAGCCACTTCCACGCGTTGTTCTAATCCCTCATAGCCGGTATATTGGGCATAGGTAAGATCATGCCCGCCTCCTATAATGACGGGCAATATGTCCTGTTTCACCAATTCTTCCACCACGGTTTTCAACGCGATATATGTATCCTGTATCGTGTCGCCCGCTTGAATATTCCCTAAATCAGCAATACGCACATCATAATCGCCTTGATAGAGATTGTAAAAATGTTTTCGTACGGCATTTGGCGACTTCTTCGTTCCCCCGTTGTTAACAGAAGCCCGCTCCTCTTCAACTCCCACTAAGGCTATATGCGGCTTTTTTTCTGAATCTTCTAGATCAGGGAAAGATAACTCATAGGCTTGTATAATTTTTCCAAATTGCGAGTTATAAAAATCGGTGCCAGAACAAAAATCCTGTACCGAGATAGGTGTAAAGAAATCAGCTAAAGACATATTAACAAAGTAAAAAGTAAAACCCCGAAGGGCTCATTGATACCAAAAGTAAACAAAACATCAATAAAGTAAGAAGTCAAAAGTGAAAGTTTCCACAAATTGTGTAAAGAATAAAAAATACCGGTTTCCTATACTTGCAAACCCAGTATCAATAGGTTATCTTTGGGCGAAGCAATTCAACTACAATTCTACATAGGTGATATTAGTAACAGGAGGAACAGGTTTTTTGGGATCCACATTGATTAAGTTCTTAATCGATGATGGGAACGCTGTTCTAGCGATCAAGCGTGAACAGTCTGAAGTCCCCGAAATACTACGTTCTTCTTCCTTAGTGGAATGGCTGCATGCTGATATAACGGATTATTTTGCTTTAGCGGACGCTTTTAATGGGATAACACAAGTATATCATTGTGCTGCTAAAATATCCTATCAAAAAGCGGACTGGGTGAGTATGCTACATACTAATATTGAGGGTACCAAACACATCGTCAACCTTTGTTTGGAACACGGTGCACGGTTAGTACACGTAAGTTCTATCGCGGCTTTGGGCTCGCCGAAATTGGATGAATTGATTTCTGAACAGAGTAAATGGGATGATGGTGCAGACCATTCCAAATATGCACGCTCCAAATATGAGAGCGAAATGGAGGTATGGCGCGGTATCATGGAAGGATTGGACGCTATTATCGTCAATCCATCCGTCATTATGGGTGTGGGTCCTGGTAAAAAAGCTTCTGGAGCAATCTTTAACTTAATTCAAAATGGAATAAAAGTATATCCTCCCGGAACAGTGGGGATTGTCGATGTGGAAGATGTTGTCAAAATTATGATACTGTTAATGAATAATCGTGCTATCAGCGGTGAACGTTTTGTACTCAATAGTGAGAACCTCTCCAATAAAAATTTATTGGAACGTATTGCTGCGTTATTAGACAAACCGGCGCCAACGATTAAGGCCAGACCTTTTATGCTTAGCATCGCTTGGAGGGTAGCCAAAATTATCGCCTTTTTCAAAGGAGGTCGCCCGGCATTAACACGCGAAACTGCTAAAGCTTCGGCTTCTCATCTGGCCTATTCGAATAAGAAAGTGACCGACACTACAGGATACTGCTTTAAACCCGTTGATTTAACTTTGAAAGAAATGAGTATTGATTTTAAAACTTATAAATGAAGAATTATTACATCATCGATTTCGACAGCACGTTCACACAAGTCGAAGCTTTAGATGAATTAGCAAGAATATCCTTAGAAAACCACCCTGACAGGGATCAAATCTATCAACAAATAGAAGACTATACCAACCTCGCTATGGAAGGAAAGATTTCCTTTCGGGAGAGTTTAACGGGGCGTGTCCAACTCTTGAATGCAAATAAAAGCCATTTGGACAAACTGGTAACCCATCTGAAAAAAAAGGTTTCCCTATCGTTTGGTCGAAATAAAGAATTTTTTAAAAAACATAAAGATACGGCATTGATTGTGTCGGGTGGATTCAAGGAGTTCATTACGCCCGTCGTAACACCCTATCATATCCAGAAAGAAAATATTTATGCCAATACATTCAAGTTTGATGAAGAGGGCAATATTATCGGATATGATGAAAACAATCCGCTTTCGGATGAAGGTGGTAAAGTTAAACTGCTTAACGAACTCAAATTGGACGGCAGGATATTCGGCATTGGTGATGGTTATTCGGATTTCCAGTTAAAGGAATCGGGGCTGATTGAAAAGTTCTTCGCTTTTACGGAGAATATCTCCCGCAAAAGTGTGACGGATAAAGCCGATCACATCACACCAAGCTTCGATGAGTTCTTATATGTAAATGATCTTCCGCGTGCTATTTCTTATCCTAAAAACCGTATTCTGTGCCTTATAGTGGGTGCCGTTCCAGAAATTGCTGTCCATATTTTAAAAAGGGATGGCTTCTCTGTTCGAGTAAAAGATACCTTCGAAGACAAATACACTAAAGATGTAGGTTTACTTTTGTTAGCTGACGGCATACGTATTGATGACGAACAGCTATCTCAAGCTGACAAATTAAAAACTATTGGCTATCTAGGTGATATAAAAGGATATGTGAGCAAAAAAATATGTACCGAAAAAGGCATTGTCGTCTTCGATGATAAAAAACAGAAAAAACGTAATGCGGAATTTATCCCAAGACGCATGGCAGATTTCATTAACAATGGAGATACCTACATGAGCCGAAACTTCCCAAATTTGATATTGCCTCGCCTTACACAAGCACACCGTCTGTTGCATATTCACAAAAACGTACCGGGTATCATGGCGCAGATAAACAATGTATATGCCGAAAATGACATCAATATCATTTCACAATTTCTAATGACAAAAGGAGAAATTGGCTATGCAGTTACGGATATCCACACCGCATATGATAGAAATGTTTTAAAGCAATTAAAACAGATCGACAACACGATAAAGTTTAGGATATTATATAAGTAAGATTAGGCGTTACCACGATATCCAAAGGTATATCCAAGGGGTCTACATCATCGATTTTTTCGACAGGTGCAAAGAGCGATATCCCTATTTTTTTACAATCAGGTCGACATTTTGCTAAAAAACGGTCGTAAAACCCCTTTCCGTACCCTACCCTGTTGCCTGCTTTGTCTACGATCAATAAGGGCACTAATACGACATCCAATAGTGTTTCGGCTACCGTTTCTCCGTCAACAGGTTCTACAATTCCCCAAACATTTTCTTCTAGCACCACATTATCGGCTAGCAGAAAATGTTTCATAGCGTGGTCTTTCAGTTCAGAACGGCTAATAACAATGTGTATATCGGGATAATATACCCGAATATTTGTTATAAACGACCACATATCTGGCTCGTTTTGTCCCACGATGGGCAAAAACGTGTGGATGTAGTGATTTCCGCTCCAATCAAATTGTAAAAGTTGGTTCAATATGCCGGCATTGAACGAACTGATCTGCGCTTCTGATAGAAGAGAACGTTTTCGTTTATAATTTCTCCGTAGTTCTGCTTTTGTCATACTCGATTACAAAAAACGGCCTTGCGCCTGAGAGGCGAACAAGACCGTATAATCAACCTAAACCTAATATTTTATTTTACACGTTCGATATAATCTCCGGTACGCGTATCCACTTTCACTTTATCTCCTTGATTGATGAACAAAGGCACACGAATCTCCACTCCCGTTTCCACCGTTGCATTTTTCAAAGCGTTTGTTGATGTATCACCTTTTACAGCAGGCTCCGTATATGTTATCTCCAATTCGACAGATGCGGGTAGACTTGCCATAATAGGTTCATCGCTTTCAAATGCAACTAACACGTTCATACCCTCTTTCAAAAATCGCGCCGCATCACCGAACAATGCTTTTGGAATGTTGAATTGTTCGTAGGTATTGTTATCCATGACGACGAAGAAATCCGCGTCATCATACAAATATTGATAATCGTTCGTCTCTACACGGGCAATCTCCACCTCTTCGTCTGTTCTAAAGCGGTATTCTACCAATTTACCTGTACGCACATTACGCATTCTCGCTTGATAAAATGCACGCAAATTTCCGGGGGTACGGTGAATATATTCTTCTACGGTAACTAGCTCTCCATTGAAACGAAGTATATTCCCTGATTTTACTTCAGATGCTTTTGACATAACGATATATTTGAGTTTAGTGTAACAAAAGTACGAATTATCCACTTCTTATAAAACCGATAATTTCTCCTGTTTATAAGAAATTATATCTATTTGCTCATCACAAAAAGCGTATTCTTTCTCCTGATTGGAAGCTATAATCAATATCCGATCGGCATTGATGGTACGTTCTATCAATGACAGATACCAATCCTCTCCAGCGGCATCCAAATTACTCATAGGTTCATCAAGCAGTACTATACTACTACCTGAACAGCACGCCAATGCCAGCTTAACACGTTGCTTCATCCCCGAAGAGAAAAAACGAATTTCTTTATCCAGGGCTTTTTCTAAATGCAACGTCTTAACAACTTCTTCCAGATTAAATCCGGGAAGGCAGGATTTGAATTTGAAATGAAATGCAATGAGCTCCCTCAGTGTAAACTCTTCAACCAACTCCATGTAAGGAGCTGCAATCGTCAATTGTTGATAAACATTTTCCGGGAGGACAGATTCGGCACGTATATTTTCGTAGGTGATTTTTCCTTCACTCGGTGCAAGACTTCCACAAATCATTTTTAATAATGTAGATTTTCCAGATCCATTTGGTCCCAGTACCGCATATTTTTTGCCGAATGAAAAGGTATAATCTATATGGCGAAAAATCCATTCTCTGTTATACCGTCTACCTAAATTTTGTAAAGTTATACTCAATAAGTGCTTTTTTAAAGTGTGGAGGTTCTTCCCTGATTAAAACCCTTAATTACGCCTCGATTGGAATTACGTACAAAAGAAAGTATTTCATCACGCAATTCTGTCGGTGTGAATTCCGCTTCGACTAAATCCAGTGCTTTTGTCAAATTGCGGTGCTGTACAAATAATACGCGGTAGATATCCTGTATTTCTGTAATTTCTTCCGTGCTAAATCCTCTACGACGTAGTCCAACGGAATTAATACCAGCATAAGCAATGGGCTCCCTTGCCGCTTTTATAAATGGTGGCACATCTTTTCTCACCAACGTACCCCCTGTTACAAAGGCATGCGATCCGATTTTACAAAATTGATGTACCGCAACCATTCCTGCGAGAACAACATAGTCTCCAACAGTAATGTGCCCCGCCAATGTACTGGAGTTAGAGAAGATACAATTATCTCCTACTAAACAATCATGGGCGATATGGCTATACGCCTGGATAAGGCAATTTTTCCCAATTACCGTTTTGTACCGGTCCTTTGTACCTCGGTTGATAGTCACACATTCCCGAATTGTTGTATTGTCTCCAATCTCGGCAGTCGTAATCTCCCCTTCGAATTTTAAATCCTGTGGCTCACCCGAGATAACAGATCCTGGAAAAATGCGGCAGTTCTTTCCAATGCGGGCTCCATTCATGATGGTAACATTGGACCCAATCCAAGTACCCTCTCCAATTTCTACGTCCCGATGGATGGTGGAGAACGGTTCTACCACCACGTTTTGTGCTATCTTAGCTTCGGGATGTATGTATGATAACGGTTGTATCATGCTAATTACCTTTTACTTTTACAATTTGAGCCATAAGCTCCGCTTCACTCACTACCTTGTCGCCTACCATGCCTACCCCCTTCATTCTGGCAATTCCCCGACGAATAGGTTCCAGCAACTCACAACTGAAAATAATCGTATCACCGGGAGTCACTTGATTCTTAAAACGAGCATTTTCTATTTTTAGGAACAGTGTAAGCCAATTTTCTGGATCAGGAACTGTATTTAACACCAAAATACCTCCTGTTTGTGCCATCGCTTCAATCTGTAATACCCCTGGGAATACTGGAGCTTCAGGAAAATGTCCCATAAAAATGTCTTCATTCATCGTAACGTTTTTTAACCCTACGACATGTGTTTCTGACAACTCTAAAATTTTATCGACCATCAACATAGGTTGACGATGCGGTAATATCTTCATGATTTGCACCGTATCGTAAACCGGTGTCATATTCGGATCGTAAACTTTTAAGTTTTTACGATTCTTATCTTTCTTGATTTGTGCTTTTATTTTCTTCGCGAAAGCAGCATTCGCAGCATGTCCCGGACGGGCAGCCATAATATGTCCTTTCAAAGGACGTCCGACTAATGCTAGGTCACCGATCATATCCAACAATTTATGTCGTGCAGGCTCATTTTGGTAACGCAATTGGATATTATCCAAAATTCCTTCGCTAGCAACTTCCACTGATTTGTTAAATAATCCCGATAATTTATCCAACTCTTCTTTACTTACCTCTTTATCCACAATAACGATAGCATTAGATAGATCTCCTCCTTTGATTAAATTATGGTTAACCAAACTTTCTAATTCATGTAAGAAGCAGAATGTCCTTGAGCCAGAAATTTCATTCTTGAATTCCGTAATATTGCTGATAGAGGCATGTTGGCTACCTAGTACAGGAGAATTAAAATCAATCATACAAGTCAAGCGATAGCCATCCAAGGGCATCGCGATAATCTCAACTTTTCTATCTTTCTCCACGTAAACGATATTGTCCTGGATTTCGTAGTAGTCTCTATCCGCTTCTTGATCTATAAAGCCAGCTTCTACTAACTTCTCTACAAAAATCCTGGAGCTACCATCTAAAATAGGAACTTCCGGACCATCTATTTCAATTAGAACATTATCGATCTGAAGTCCAACTAAAGCAGCCATTAGGTGTTCTATAGTACTGATCGATGCTCCATTTTGGGTAATGGTCGTACCACGTGATGTATCAGACACATTATCTGCATCCACGGCGACGATCGGTCCACCTTCCAGATCTACTCTTTTAAATTTATACCAATGAAATTCAGGTGCAGGTTTAATCGTTACGTTCACGGCTTTACCTGTATGCAGTCCTATTCCTGAAATGGATATTTCAGATTGTATCGTCCTCTGTTTTACATTCATATCTAACATTCTATTTAGGAAATTTATCGAGTTTCGTTATCGAGTTCTTTCAGACGGGCTTCCAGTTCAGCAACACGTTGCTCCAATACGGGCAGCCTGCTGTAGATAACTTGCGAGCGCAAGTTACTGTTATAGGGCATAGCAGGACTCCCTCCCCATTTTTTATTTTCTTGGTCAATAGATCTATTTATGCCCGATTGAGCTTGAATCTGTGATCCCGTCGCTACTTGAATATGGCCTACTACACCTACCTGTCCGCCTAAGACTACATTCTCCCCAATCTTCGTACTTCCGGAAATACCTGTTTGTGCTGCCGCTACGGTATTGGCACCAATTTCTACATTATGGGCTATCTGTATAAGGTTATCCAATTTCACGCCTTTACGAATGGTCGTGGAACCAAGTGTGGCGCGGTCTATTACGGTATTAGCACCTACCTCTACATTATCTTCAATAACAACATTTCCAATCTGGGGCACTTTACTGTAAGTACCATCTTTTTGTGGTGCAAAACCAAACCCGTCACTACCTACTATCACCCCACTATGAAGCACAACATTATCTCCAATTTTACTATCGTAATAAATTCTAACTCCGGGATAAACCACCGTATTATCCCCAATAGTAACGCCATCTCCAATGTATACTTGAGGGTATATCTTCACCCGATTACCAATTATAACATCTCGTCCAATATAGGAAAAAGCACCTAAATATAGATCTTGCCCTATGTTTGCCGATTCATGGATGTAAGAAGGCTCTTCGATTCCGCTCCGTTCTTTACGTAATTGATCATAGATACGCAAAAGCTCTGAAAAAGCTGAGTATGCATCTTTTACACGGATTAAACTAATTTTAACGGGTTTAATCAACTGCAGGTCCTGATTAACGATAACGACGGACGCTTTCGTTTCATAAAGGAAGTGTTCGTATTTGGGATTTGACAAAAAAGCCAATGCCCCGTCGTCACCCTCTTCAATCTTAGCCAATTGATTTACAAGGACATCAGGATTGCCTTCAACGTATCCGTTTAATAATGTTGCTATTTGATTTGCAGTAAATTGCATCTTACAAATGTATACTTTTTATTACTATTTTTCTTTAGAAATTATTCCCCTCATCCAGCGGATGTCCTATTTCCTTTGGATAGGAAATGGCAAACTTAACCACACGTTTTGCCAATGCTTCTATATTAGAAACATCAGAGGCTTCCGTAATGTCCTGAACATAACCTCTGTTATTGATGATTTTAATATTATTATGCTGTATGTCATAGGCGCTGTTTTGAATGACTTGTACATACACGAAGTAGTCCACTTCGTTTTCTTCCAAATCAAAATAAGCTTTCACTTTTTCCCGTACTAAATCTACTTCCGTTTCCAAAAAAGGCGTATTTCTAAGTTCTGTGCGCGGAAGGTCTCTGTTCATTAATTTTCGACAAAGCGTACTCAATATTTCGTCTTCCTCATACACCCATTCTTTCAAAGCCGACATGATATCTGTATCGTCTAAGCGGGTAAACCAATCTAAATGGCGAGTATCTTCCAAAAAATTACGGTGATTAATTTTATTTGTTAAAAAATGGCTTAAAGCCGTTGTCGCAAATAAAGTACGTCCTTGTGTCGCCAATTCTTTAGCACGATACAGAATCTTAATAAGTATCTGTTCTGCACTGATAACTGTTTTATGTAAATAAACTTGCCAATACATAAGACGCCGAGCAATCAAGAATTTTTCAATGGAATAGATTCCCTTTGCTTCCACGACTAGCTCACCCTGTTGCACATTGAGCATGGTGATGATACGGTCAAAGGAAATAACGCCTTCCGACACACCAGTAAAAAAACTATCCCGATTGAGATAATCCATACGATCCATGTCCAGTTGACTAGAAACTAATTGATGAAAAAACTTTCTGGGATACTGATCGTTAAAAATAGTAATCGCCAAGGACAGTCTGCCATCGAACTCTTCGTTCAATTTATCCATTAATAACGACGAAAGCATTTCATGGGACACGCCCTCAATAAGCGTATGTTCTAATGAATGCGAAAACGGCCCATGGCCAATATCATGCAACAATATCGCGATCAAAACAGCTTCTTCCTCTTCGGTGCTGATGGATATATTTTTATTACGAAGTGTGTCAATTGCCAACGACATGAGATGCATGGCGCCAATGACGTGTTGGAAACGCGTGTGAAGTGCCCCCGGATACACCAAATGCGTCATGCTCACTTGTTTGATATAACGCAGTCTTTGCAAGTACGGGTGTTGAATAAGATCGAAAATAAAAGCCGACGGAATAGTGACAAATCCGTATACTGGGTCATTAATTATTTTTTTCTTATTCAACTTTAAGCTACGATTTATATTATTATATTTAAATTCCTCTACTAAAAAGTCCTTAATGGCGGAAGAGATACGTGCCTTTAGCGCTTTCGGATGTCTAAATTAAGCGCAAAGATAAGGAGAATGAAGTTAATTAATGTTAAAAATAAATGATACAGAAGATACATATATTGTGGGCTGATGACGAAATTGAATTTTTAAGGCCTCATATTCTATTATTGGAAGAGAGAGGTTATCGGGTTAAAACCGTTAATAACGGTAACGACGCAGTGGATGCTTTTCAAAACGAACCTTTTGATCTGGTTTTTCTTGATGAGAATATGCCGGGTAAAACCGGATTGGAGACACTTGCCATATTGAAAACTATCAACCCAACTATTCCTACTGTATTGGTAACAAAGAATGAAGAGGAACATCTGATGGAAGATGCGATTGGTTCTAAAATTGATGATTATCTGATAAAACCCGTCAATCCCAAGCAGATCGTCTTGACGATAAAAAAGTTCACCGAAAATAAACGTTTGGTCAGCGAAAAAACCTCCATGGCTTATCAGCAAGAGTTCCGAAACCTAGGAATGACCATTAATGACGATTTAGATTATAAACAGTGGATTGAGGCTTATCGCAAACTGATCTATTGGGAACTTTCATTGCAAAAGTTGGAGGATGTTGGCATGCACGAGATTCTTACGATGCAAAAGGCAGATGCCAACACCCTTTTCTCGAAGTTTATAGAAAAGAATTATATAAATTGGATACAAAACAAGGAAGAAGGCCCGATCCAGTCACATCAATTATTTAAGAATAAGGTATTTCCCAAATTAGACAAGGAGCGACCTACTTTTTTCTTCTTGATTGATAACTTACGCTACGACCAATGGAAAGTAATCAACGAAATCATAACAGATTATTACAGACTGGAGGAGGAAGACGCCTATTACAGCATCTTGCCTACGGCTACCCAATATGCAAGAAATGCTATTTTTAGCGGTCTAACTCCCTTAGAAATGGAGAAAAGATTTCCCGGCCTTTGGCAAAATGATGATGATGAGGGGGGAAAAAACTTATATGAAGATAAATTTTTAGCTGATCAGATCAACCGCATCTATCGTCGGGATTTAAAACATTCCTATCATAAAATAATCACATTAAGCCAAGGTAGGGAGGTCGTTGAATCGCTGAACAACCTCATGCAAAACGATCTAAATGTCTTGGTTTACAACTTTGTCGATATGCTTTCGCATGCGCGAACAGATATGGCAATGATCCGGGAATTGGCAAACGACGAAAGGGCTTACCGTTCGTTAACGTTATCTTGGTTTGAGCATTCTCCATTATTAGATGCTTTAAAATGGCTTGCACAGCGAAATGTACGCGTTATCATTACAACCGACCATGGTACGATACGGGTGAAGAAACCAAGTAAGATTATTGGTGATAGAAATACGAACACGAACTTGCGGTATAAACAGGGAAGAAATTTGAACTATAAAAACAAAGAAGTATTTGTGATTAAAAATCCATATGACGCACAACTTCCGAAGCTTCATGTAAGCTCTGCATTTGTGTTTGCCAAGGATGATTATTTCTTTGTTTATCCGAACAACTACAATCATTTCGTCAACTATTATAACGAAACTTTTCAGCATGGGGGGATCTCCTTGGAAGAGATGATTATTCCGTATGCGGTTTATACACCCAAATAATACTTTTGAATTACTATAATGAACATCACAGTAAACAATCTTCAAGAATTAGATGCTGCTGCAAAGCAAATACTATCTAGTTTTCCAAACGATAGGATTTTTTTGCTTTATGGTGACATGGGTGCGGGAAAGACAACACTGGTCAGCTCGTTGTGTAAGGCTTTAGGTGTATCTGATAGTACCAGTAGCCCTACATTCTCCATCGTTAATGAATATAGTTCTTCCCAGGGTGCCATATATCATTTTGATTTCTATCGTTTAAAACATGAAGAAGAAGCATTAGATATGGGATACGAGGAATATTTTTACACGGATGCCTATTGCTTTGTAGAATGGCCAGAAAAAATCCCCAATCTCCTTCCGGAAGAGTCTCGGCAGATAACGCTTACCGTTACTTCACCAAGCAGCAGAACCATCGTTATAAAATAATTTTTCTTCTTCATGCAACCTTTCTACAACCACCATCGTCTTTTTAACAAAGACTAATCTGAAAATTGGATAACATGAATTTAGATACCTTATGGAATGCCTGTCTAGCGGGAAACCGCAAAGCACAGTTTCAATTGTATCAAACTTTATCCGGTCGAATGTTTAGTGTGTGTTTACGGTATGCACAAAATGAATCAGAAGCAGAGGAAATCCTCCAAGCGGGATTCATCAAGGTGTTTACAAAAGGACAGTTGTTTGACAACAAGGGCTCATTAGAAGGGTGGATTCGCAAAATCATGGTCAACACAGCGATTGAACTACATCGGAATAAGAGCAGACATTATTTTGAGCCGCTTACGCGGGATTACCCAATGGCAGATAGTCGCTCGGGGAGCGATGAAAACTTGCGGTATAAAGATCTGTTGGCAATGATAACAGCGCTCCCTTTGGGTTATCGAACGGTCTTTAACTTATATGTGATTGAGGGCTACTCACACAAGGAGATTTCAGCTATGCTGTCCATTAGTGAGGGTAATTCCAAATCACAGCTGTCCAGGGCAAGACAGTGGCTTAAAGAGAAATTGATGAAAATTGAAAATATCGGGTTATGAACGATAAAGAACTAGACGAATTATTCAAGGAGCAACTGAGCAATCATACCGCGCCCCCAAGGGAGGACATCTGGCATCAGATAGAAGGGCAACTGGAGCAAGAAAAGGTCATTCCTGTCAAAAAAGTTAGTTGGATAGGTTATGCTGCAATGGCTATTGGGTGTCTTGGCTTGATCGCATTATTATATATTATTATGCAGTCAACACCTGCAGGTGATATACCAACCATGGCACAAAACGAGGTATCGACAACGCCGACAAATACTGCGCAAGAATCCTCCATACCAGTTCAACCTGTTGATCCTGTAATAAAAGGACATACGGAGCAATCAGAACAAGAGGTAACGAAGATACAAGCGTCTGTGCAGAGTGCTTCCAGGCTCAAACAAAAAAAACCCGTTAGCAAACCGGAAGAACGCCATCTGGAACTCGTGGAGCTCAAACCTGCCGGTGTTTCACCATCCCTTACAGCCGGTCTTAATATAGATGACAAAGCACCGCAGGAGTATGCTACCAGTGTGCCGCCTATCGCACCACTAATTGATAGTCCAGAAACAGAAGAAAGTATGCTTGCTTCTAATCGAAAACCGGCCGAAGGTATCGTGCCCGGTATCTTGAACAAAATATCAGATGCGTTAAACCCTACTGATAACACAACCATTCAATTCAGTAAAGATGAAGAAGGGTTTCTTCGTCTCGATATAGTCAATAGTTTAGTGAAAAACCGTAGTAAAAAAAGAAGATAATCTATTATGAAAAAGAATTTATTATTTATAGGATTAGTCGGTATAGCGTTACTTTTCTCCGTACAACATTCTTTTGCCCAAGAAGACGAAAGCGATGATACGCTCACCAGAAAAATCGATCTCGAGCCAACTTTAGGAAAAAAAGACTATGACGACCATGGCAACGTAATCAAATATCCTCGTGTATTTGGCGGTCTTACCTTTACCCGGATAGATTGGGGTTTTTCACGTCTTATGGACGACGGTAGCTTTACATTAGGAGAAGAAAATCAATTTTTGAAATACAAGAAAGCATCTAATTTTGGATTTGATATTGCCCAATTCGGTGTTCGTTTCAACGATGCTTTCAAAATGTATGTATCTGCAGGCTTCGAATGGAATTACCTTCGGTTAAAAAATGATATTATTCTAGACACGGAAGCAACCCCATTGGCTTATAGTCCGTCTGATATTACCTATAAAAAGAACATATTTACCTCTACCTATCTTCGCACACCATTAAGTTTTGAATGGCGGGGACGCAGAAATCATCATGGACACCGACCCAAAATTGCCTTTGGTGCCATGACGGGTATTCTGCTCAAAGGAACACAGCGATTCAAAAGTGAAGAACATGGCAAACAAAAGTTCAAGGATAACTATAATTTGGCAAGCTTTCAATATGGCGCATTCGCAAGGATAGGTTTTGGATCATTGGGTGTTTTCGCTAAATATTATATGAATGATATGTTCGAAAATAGCCCTAATCAAGAGAACTTAAATAATTTGACTTTTGGATTGACGTTAGGGTTTTAATACTTTTGTGCCACACAAGGTTCAAGATTCTCTATGGCGCAACAAACCTCTTCTTGTCAATATATCCCGAATGACCAACAAAAGGTAGGGCTGCCTCTTATTTATGGCGAAAACCTTTCGCACGCTTTTCAGGCGAAGCGGGAAGTTATTGCGGTCAATAAGGTTGATTTTGGTATACGTGAGGGAAAGATTACAGCGATCATCGGAGAATCAGGAAGTGGTAAAAGCACATTATTAAAACTTATCTACGGCCTATTAGAACCTTCATCGGGAGAAGTTCGCTACCGCGGGTGGTTGGTTCCCACACGTAAAGATAAACTTATTCCTGGGCACGATGCTATGAAGTTAGTATCACAGGGGTTTGATGATCTAAATCTGTATGCAAAAGTTTGGGATAATGTCGCTTCTCAATTACCTAACACCAATCTTTCGCTGAAAGAGTCTAAGACACGTGAAACGTTAAATAGGCTAAAGATTCTTCATCTTGACCAACAACGGGTAGCTGATTTGAGTGGTGGGGAAAAGCAACGAGTGGCTATTGCACGTGCTTTAGTAAACGAGCCGGAGGTACTCCTCATGGATGAACCGTTTAACCAAGTAGATGCAGCGTTTCGAGATGCGTTGCAACAAGACATTCGGCAAATCGTAGAAGATACTGGCCTTACGATACTTTTGGTCTCTCATGATCCCACGGAGGTTCTTGCCCTGTCCGATGAACTTATTGTCATGAAAAACGCAAAGATAATTGAGCAGGGTTCTCCTACAAAGCTTTATTACGAACCGACCCACAGTTACACCGCACAGCTGCTTGCAAAAAGTAATATCTTATCTTCGAACCAAGCTGCCCTCATGGGCATTTCATCAAACCATACGATTGGAATTCATCAAGAAGATGTGTCCTTCGAAGAAAATCCGCAAGGGACATTTCATGTGAAAGACATACGTTTTCGTGGGTTTTATAAGGAATTGATATTGAGCAACGGACAGCTTACTTTGCATGCTATTTTATACCCGTTGTCCAAGATTGCCATTGGCAGTAAAGTAAATATTAGTATTACAAAATATATTACATTCGATTAAGGCTACCTATTCTGCTTCTAATGTGGTTTCGATGAGTTTAATTAATTCAGAAAACTCTTTTTCTTTGTAACCTACAGATTGGTAAATAATTTTCCCTTCTTTATCAATCAATACATTTCTAGGGATATAAGAGTCCGCAAACAAGCTGAAGGTTTTCCTTTGTAAATCGGGATATATCGGAAAAGTATAACTTGTCTTTTTTATAAATGGATCTAGCTTATCCCAACCTTCTTCCCTTGCAAGCACCATTACTGCAAAGTCGTCGCGTGTCTTCCAGCGATCCCATATCTCTTCTTGAAGACGGGGTAGCTCTTCACGACAAGGTGGGCACCAGGTAGCAAAGAAGTTCAACAATACGACCTTGCCCCGGAGGGATTGAATGTCTATGGAATTTCCTTCTCTATCTTGAACAGTAAACGATGGCACTTCGTCATTTAAAGACACTTTCCATTCTTGAGATCGAGCGGTTGAAAGCGTGACACCCAACAATAACATCAATATAACTTTCTTCATTTCAAATCTTTTAACCAAGTAAACATGACTTCTGACCATTTTCTAGCGTCGGTTTTGTTATGTAGGCCAAAACCGTGCCCACCCGTATTGTAAATAAACATATCATTGATTACCCCCACCCTGTCCAACGCTTCTTTGTAACGTAATGCATTGGCAACAGGTACTGCTTTATCATCTTCGGCATGTACCAAAAAGGTAGGTGGAGTTTTCGTGGATACCTGCTTCTCCAAAGAGAAATATAATAGATCATCCGAATGAGGTTGCTCACCTATCAAGTTTTTCTTCGACCCCTTGTGTGTAATCTCATCATCCATCGAAATGACAGGATAGACCAATACTGAAAAATCAGGTGCTAAATCAATAGCATGCTGATTCTCAATTTTCACGTCATCAAAATGATTTGATAATGATGATGCTAAGTGACCTCCTGCTGAAAACCCTATTACCCCAATCTTATCGAAGTCATAATGCTCTCTAATATATTGCATACCACGTTGCGCATCCTGTAAAGGCCCTATCTTCCGTATTTCCATATACTCATCTTTAGGCAAGCGATAATACAGTACAAAAGCACTATAACCCTCCTCATTAAACGCCTTGGCTATTTCATGCCCTTCGTGATTAATGGCCACATGGGAGTATCCCCCTCCTGGGATCACCAATACAGCCTGTTTGGCGCTAGGCAACTCATATTTATACAAAACGGGGATGTTTTCCTCTCCTAAATCTTCCGCAGATTTCGTCGCATTGGGGATTTCGGCATATAGTGCAACCTTCTCCTGTGCTAGCGTATAATAATTTAATAACACCACAAATAGTATAGAATAAATAAATTTCATTTTTTTATTGATTAGCTACGATAATTAAATCCAGGTCTTTCAATGGCAAGTTAAACTTTTCCGCAATGTCTTTATTCGTTAACATTCCTTGATAAAGATAAATTGCACTACGAATGCATTTATCAGACCATATCATATTGTTCATGCCTCCACATTCTCCGATTTGTAGAAGCAGGGGTGTCATAATATTCGTAAGGGCGTAGGTCGCAGTACGTGCCACACGCGATGCAATATTAGGAACACAATAGTGTATTACATCATATTTTCTGAATACCGGTTTGTCATGCGTAGTCACCTCAGATGTTTCAAAACATCCGCCCTGATCGATACTCACATCTATAAGCACAGAATTCGGTTTCATTTTAGAAACAGTATCTTCCGAGATGATACAAGGAGAACGACCATTCGTTGCTCTCACGGCACCGATGACGACATCACAAGATCGAACTGCTTTGTTCAACACAATGGGTTGTATCACAGACGTAAAAACACGACTACCTACATTATTTTGCAGTCTGCGTAAGCGGTATACGGAGCTATCAAATACTTTAACCTGGGCTCCGAGCGCTATAGCGGCACGAGCGGCGTACTCTCCTACTGTGCCTGCTCCAATGATGACCATTTCCGTAGGCGGGACTCCTGTAATACCTCCTAACATCAGCCCCTTTCCATCAAAAATGTTGCTAAGGTATTCTGCTGCGATAAGTACGGAGGTTGCACCTACAATTTCACTCATGGCACGTACAACGGTTAAATGTCCCCCTTCATCTTGTAAATATTCATAGGAAACAGCTGTGATTTGTTTTCGCATTAAAGCCTGTAATACGGGTAGTTTCATCAGCGAAGGCTGATGGGAGGACAGCAAAACCTGCTTATTTTTCATCATATTCACCTCTTCTAAGGTCGGGCTTGCGATTTTGATAACAATATCACATTGAAACACCTCCTGTTTATCGTGGCTAATTCTCGCGCCTTGTTCGCTATAATGTGTATCTAAAAAGTTTGAAGCCTCACCAGCTCCAGACTCAATGATGACCTCATGACCGTATTCGATAAGCAATGCAACAGATAACGGTGTTAGGGGTATTCGCTTTTCCTGAAATGATATTTCCTTCGGCACACCTATTTTTAGTGTGTGTCGACTTTTGCCCACACTTGCCATTGCTTCTTTCGGTTGAAATATCGCCTTATGGGCAATTTTTGACATATCGTTCATGCTACAATCACATCTGTTTTTTAAACTAGTGAATTTAGAGATTATTCTTGATATTTTGGGAATAAGATTCATAAATCCACTTTTTTTCATATTTTTACAACCTATGTAAAAAATTGTTAATGCAAAAGTTTCCTGTTTTTAATCAAATTGGTATTGTTCCTAGATGGACCATTTTTATTTTTGACTTAGCCATTGCCGCTATTGCTTTTGTATTCGCTTACGGCTTGTTTCATTCGTTCGATATACAGGCGTATGCGCAATCACGCTTTGCCATCGAGTTGATTTATTGTTTAGGAATCACCTCTTTTTCTTTCCTGATTTTCAAACTCTACTCCGGCATTGTGCGTTATACCAGCGCCGTTGACTCCATTCGCATTCTGTCTACATTACTTTTTAACGTCATTATTCTGTTCGCCGTTAAATTGATTATGATTGCAAGCAACGCTCCGACACTCATCGCAACTAATGTCATCATTGTATATAGCTTGTTTGCTTTTACGGGTCTAACAACCTATCGAACATTGATTAAAATATTTTTCCAGTATAATAAAACAAAAGCTTCCGATAAGAAAAATGTTGTGGTATATGGTGCCGGTGATTTAGGTATAGCGGTGAAGCGTACATTTGACCATGATCTTAAGTCCAATAAATATATCGTTGCTTATCTCGATGATGATGAGACAAAAATCGGCAAATATATTGATGGTATTAAAATTTTCAGCTCAACGGATCTTGGCGGTCTGATTAATAGATTGGCTATTGATGAGTTGATTTTTGCTTCGCATAGAATCAGTACAGAAAAAAAGAACCAGGTCATTGATATATGTCTGGAGCAAAAGATAAACGTACTTACCCTCCCTCCTGTGAGCGAGATCATCAACGGTACGGTATCGCCCACGCAGATTACAAAAGTCAAAATCGAGGATTTATTGGAACGCGCTCCTATAAAACTGAAAAACGATTCCCTTTTAGAACAATTGAGGGGAAAACGTATTTTGGTGACAGGTGCCGCAGGTTCTATCGGCAGTGAAATTGCTAAACAACTAGGGCATTTCGAACCGCAGCTTATCATCTTATGTGATCAGGCAGAGTCTCCTTTACATAATCTACATCTAGACTTGCAGGAAAGATTTAAAGGGCAAGCTTATCAAGCTTTCATCGCTGATGTAAAAAACGAAGAACGAATGCGAACATTGTTTGAGACATTTAAACCTCAATATGTTTATCACGCAGCGGCTTATAAGCATGTGCCTATGATGGAAAACCATCCTATTGAAGGTGTGCGAACGAACGTGCTAGGCACGCGTACGTTAGCGAACCTAGCTGTTGAATTTGATGTATTAAAATTTGTTTTCGTTTCCACAGATAAAGCTGTCAATCCCACTAATGTCATGGGAGCAACCAAACGTATTGCCGAAATGTACGTGCAGGCCATGAACAACAATTTGGCAGAAAACCACCCAGATGCAAAGACCCGATTCATAACAACACGCTTCGGAAATGTTTTAGGTTCAAATGGTTCTGTTATCCCCCGTTTCCGGGAGCAAATAGAAAAAGGAGGTCCTCTTACGGTTACTCATCCCGAAATCACGCGTTATTTTATGACTATTCCCGAGGCCTGCCAACTGGTTATCGAAGCAGGATGCATGGGTAATGGAGGGGAGATATTCGTATTTGACATGGGAAAATCAGTCAAAATTGTGGATCTTGCGGAGAAAATGATTAAACTTTCGGGCTTTATTCCTTACCAAGATATTGACATTAAGTTTACCGGGTTACGTCCGGGTGAAAAACTGTACGAGGAATTACTCAACGATCTTGAAAACACGCTCCCTACCCACCACCAGAAAATTATGATTGCGAAGGTCCGGGAAAATAATTTTTCTTTAGTTAGCGAACAAATCAACCGCCTTTTTGAAAGAGTTAAAACAAACAATAATGTAGAGGTTGTTCGCCAGATGAAATCTATTGTACCTGAGTTTAAGAGCCAAAATTCCATTTACGAACAATTGGACGGTGAAATTACGCCCGCTACCAATGGATAGCAAAGCAAAATGCCTTATTGAAATTCATTTTTAAAATATAAAGGTTAGCATCGATGTGTACTATTGTTGATAAAAGACAGTAAAATACCACATAAAACTTGTAATAAAATTTTAAAAGTGTAATTTTGCGTTCCATATTTATTATACGATAATAACAAATGTCAAATAAAAACGTAAATCAAACTGAGCCTAAAAAAACATCAGGTTCTTTTTTTCAAGATAATCAAAAAAGCATAACCTTCATCATCGGTGGTATTGTCCTTTTGATTTTGCTGTATTTAGGCTATCAGCGACTATACCTAGCCCCTCGCGCAGAAAAAGCGGCCAATCAACTGTATAAGGCAGAAGAATATGCGGCAATTGATTCTCTACAGGCCAAAGCCATTGAAGGCGATGGATCATTCTTAGGCTTCAAAGAAATTGCTGAAGAATATTCTAACACGAAATCTGCTAATATTGCAAACGCTTATTTGGGAGGATTGTACCTTCGCCAAGGGAATTTTCAAGAAGCTATAAAATACCTTCAAAAATATTCGGATACTGGAAGCGATATTTTAGACCCCTTGGTTACCGGATTAATTGGAGATGCCTACTCAGAATCCAAGGATTATAAAAGTGCTGCCAATCATTATAAAAAAGCGGCACAAAAAAGTAAAAATACGTATACAACACCTTTATTCCTTAAAAAATTAGGTTTGGTATATGAAGCTTTGGAAGATTTCAAAAATGCAGAACAGACTTATCAATCTATCAAATCCGACTATCCAAATAGTCCCGAAGCGAACATGATAGATGGCCTTATAGCGCGCGTACAGGCAAAACAACAATAAGAAATAACTCATTAGGGTATACAGGCTGCTTATTTTTTGTAAGCAGCCTTTTTTATTTATCTTTGCCCCCATGTCTAGTAGCATGAAGAATTTGTCAGACTTCTCACATATTGAAGTTGGCAACGCGAAGGGGTTGAAATTCGCAGTCGTTGTTTCCCAGTGGAACGCACAAGTTACAGGAGCATTATTAGATGGCGCTCTGCAAGGTTTACAGCAACATGGTGCTGCAGAAGATGATATCGATATCATCCAGGTTCCGGGCAGTTATGAATTAATCTCTGGAGCTGATATAGCATTTCGCAACCAATCATTTGATGCCATAATATGTCTGGGTTGTGTCATTCAGGGCGAAACACGGCATTTTGATTTTATATGTGACGCTGTAGGCAACGGTATCGCAAATGTTGCTATCAAATATAATAAACCGGTTATTTTTGGCGTATTAACAACAGATAACCTGGAACAGGCTTTGGATCGAGCAGGAGGAAAACATGGTAACAAGGGAGAAGAAGCCGCTATAACAGCAATCCAAATGGCACTTATCAGTAAAAGATACTAGTGATTGTTGCTTCACCTTAAAAATAGGAGTCAACTATGAGAACATTCCTAACCGCAATTATTATCGGTATCCTTTCCTTTTCGTGCGTAACTATACGTGCACAGGAGGAACAGGAAGCGGGTAAAATACTATTGAAAGGAATCGGAGGAAAGGACAAGTGGGATAGTACAAACTATATTCTATTCACAGCAAGTGGGAACGAAGCTAAATATTTTCAAAACGGCCGAAAATTCCTTATTAATACAAAGTCGGGACAGGCACGCTTCGAAGGCAAATCCTACGATGGAAACAACATTGTTTCACTGTTCAACTTTAAAACTGGAAAGCTATCTAAGTTTTTTGTCAATGGTAACGAGGTAAAACAGATGGGTTCTGAAACAAACGAGCTTTTTACCAAAATTAACGAGCAGTTTAAAAAAGATATTACTTTTCTTTTTTTACCTGCTTTAATTGAGCAACCCGAAACAAAAACAGGGAAAATATCTTCTAAGATTTTCAATGCGGAAAAATTACAATCACTTCCCTTTCAATTAAAAGGGGGATTGTCAGGCGAGGTATTGTTTAACGGCGAAACCGGATGGATTAAGCAGTTTGTCGATAAAGAGGGTCAAACCTACCTTGTAAATGGCTATAAAGACATTGGTGGAGGGCTATTTCTTCCCACTACCTTTAAAAACCTAGAGAACGGCGAAAGAAGCCTTTTATTCTCTACTGTAGCAGCATTTACAGAAATGGAAGAATCGAGATTTTCTACATTATAGCTACTCTGTTTTCGCTTGTTGACATGCATTGGTTTATCCGGTAAAAAAATAATCTGCACACTACCGGCGCTGTTTCTTAAGCTTTTTTTACTTTTATTTTGTACAATAAATAATCATTTCTATATTTGCACACCGAAACAGAAAAAACGGCCCGTTCGTCTAGGGGTTAGGACGCAAGATTTTCATTCTTGAAACAGGGGTTCGATTCCCCTACGGGCTACCGAGAGGCTCCAAAGAGAGCCAAGAAGATTCAAAAACCGCCTTTAAATGTATTTAAAGGCGGTTTTTCGTTTTATAGGGTTCGCCGAAATTCACCCAAATTCAACAAAAAGAACCCCCAAAAGAACCCCCGATGCCTTGTGTGTCCGCCCCATATTTGCTATCTTGCACTATTGTTTAACGGTTTAAAATCAGAGGATTATGAGTAGAACGGTAAAAATCGAATGTGGCATCAGTTTCCGGTTGAGGGAAACGGGAGCCACCAAACCCACGCCGATAACGTGCTTCGTGGAGTACAACGGCAAGCCCGTGGTGAAAATACCCACAGGAACAAAGGTACACCCCGCCAAATGGAACCCCGAAAAGGAAAGACCCATCGGCGGACTGAAAGGGCTTGAATCGGCAGAAGCAAACGCCATCATCGAAAAGCTTGCAACCGTAAAGGCTACGGTTGAAAGCGAGTACCGAAACTACGTGAACAAATACCAGAGTTACCTGTTGGAACGGTTGAAATCCTCTGTTTTGGATTCGGCAGGCGTTAGGGATTACAATATCAAAGCCATCATTGCCGACCTCAATGCACAGCGAAAGATGCGCCCACAGCTTGGCAATGCCGTGGGGCATACCGTGCTAAGCTGGAGCAATGAGGACAGGGATAAGCTTACCGAGCAGAAGATGGCGGAGCATGCAAGGGAATACATGAAAAAGATGGGCATCAAAAACACCCAATATGTGACCGTACTGCATAAGGACAAGAAACATCCGCATGGTTAGGTTACTTTATCCGCAAGTGTCTTTGGATATAGATTCCATATACAACAACAATCCCAAACAGCTTAAAATTTGGGTGAAGCAGGAGGAAGAAAGATTGCTTGCCATTAGAAAAGCCGAGGAACGGGAAAGGCAATCAACCGAGCAGGCGGAACGGGCTAAAGAAGAAATAAAAAGGCTGAAAGAATAAAAAGACAACAATTTAAAATAACCTTTCAAATGAAGTCTTAAAGAAACACAAGGTGAAAAATTTCACCTTGTGTTTCTAAGGTTATACAGTTCTTGCACTTCACGCAGAATTCATACTAAATCCAATAAGAAATTTGCAAATTATTATCTTAGGAAGATGTTGCAATATAATCCTTGTTTTGGCGTAAGCCTCTTATCATAAGAAATAGCCCAATGACAATAAAAGGTAAACTTAGGATTTGTCCCATATTCAATAACATCCCTCTTTCAAAATCTACTTGGTCAATTTTCAGAAATTCAATCAAAAACCGCATTAGACATAATAAAAATATTGATAGTCCAAAATAAAACCCTCTTCCTATCTTGCTACTCCCCTTTTTGTAAACAAAGAATACAAAGAAGAATACCAAAAAATAGGCAATGGCTTCGTATAATTGAGCAGGATGACGAGGTATGTTATCAATCTTTCTAAAAATAAACGCCCATGGTTTATCGGTGGGATGACCAATCATTTCCGAGTTCATAAGATTTGCCAAACGGATGAAAGCACAGCCTAACGGAGCAACGATTCCAATCATATCAAGCGTTCGGATAAATGTAACCCCATATTTTTTTGAATATAATAATAACGCAGTAATCAGACCAATACCACCACCATGACTTGCAAGCCCCGCAAACCCCGTAAAGTGATATTTCCCTTGTGCGTCCTGTTGTACAGGTAGGATTATTTCCAAAGGATGTTGTGAATAGTACTCAAAATCATAAAAAAGACAATGTCCTAATCGCGCCCCAACAAATACACCTAAAAAGCCATATATAATAAGGCTGTCAAAAGAAGAATTACTAAGATTTTCACGGTTATATATTCCTTTTAAGAAAAAAACACACAGAAAAAGACCAGTACCAAATAATAGGCCGTAATATCTTACAGGAAATCCCCATAACTGAAATATTTCGGGACTAACATCCCAATTGATGTATGAAAGCATCATGCAAGATAATTATTATTTGATTTATTATAGACGGAAAACAAGGTTTTAGCATTACATTTCTAAAAGAAAACAGAAAAAAAGAAAGCTTATACAGCCCACGGATACAGTGAACGAAGCACTATAAGTCCCAAAGGGTGGCACAGCGAGGAACGAGCAGGGGCATTATGCGTGCGCGGTTATCTGTATCCGTTAACTTTGGTGTACTTTTGTTTGTTTTTAGCACCTCAATAGCTGTCTTATGGAAACCAGATGCCCAAATAAAACAACAGGCACTATAAATGTCGGCAACCAACTAAAGGGAAAATTTAAAATAGCTATGTTCGGTTGTTCAAAGGCAAATTTTTGCACAGGAGATGGTGCAGAGAAAAAAGCATTTATGACAATGTTAATCAGAAGACCAAGACAGACAAAATTCCAAACCAAAATAATCTTGTGATTAATCTTTCCTTTTGCTAACCCACAGTATGCAATTATTGGTGCGGTTATACCTGCGATAATATCAAAATTTCTTCCCTCAAAAGTCATTAGTTCGGGAATAGCATTGTTCAGAAAAAGCCAAAACAGTACAATCTCGACAGGGATTCTGACTATATTCAAATAGGTAATTTTTGTTAAGGATAGGTTATCAATAAATTGCCGTCCTTTTTTCATTGAGAACAAAACAATAATTGTAAAAATTGGTGGTAAAATCCCAAACAACAATATTTTGGGAGGAAACGAATTTGTATCCGAATTATATGTGTTTTTAAGTGTCAAAATGGCTTGAATGATTAACCATACTATTAAACCTACAATGATTTTAGTTGAGTTCTGTCGTGTAATTGGGGATTTTGCAGTCTTAATAATCCAAGAGAATAAAAAGAGTGTTACGACGGTTGTCAATCCAAAAATTAAAGGAATGTGTATTGGTAAATTTTCTAACATCTTAGTCTAATCAAATTGCAAGGTATAAATATTTTTCTATCGCAAAGCTTTCCCTAAGGCAAGAAATTGAAGTCAGTAAAGATGTATGTTGATTTATATGAATAACCACCGAGCAGGTAGAACGGGCAAAGGAAGAAATAAAAAGATTAAAGACGCGAAAGGATAGGGATTAAAATAAAATCAGTAATATTTGTTATCCTTGTACTTAAAGTTATTATGTCTATTTGAAGATTTACTCTAATGAAAACCATTCTATTCAATATGCTGATGCTGTTGTTTATAACTTCCAAAGCACAGGAAGTAGACCAATCACTTTTTCGGGAATTAAAAGAAAAAGTCATTGACAACACTTATCCTAAGATTGATGCTGTTATAGTTGAAAATAACGACAATATAATTTTTGAAGAATATTTTAATGGTTTTAATAAAGACAGTCGCCACTGTCTATTTCGGTGATAGGGGTCCAGTGGTTTCGTTCATGTAGGGCCAATTATTTCGTTGGTCATTGGGCCACTTTCCGATTACAATAATATACAATTCATTTAAGATTCCAGTTTCTTTTT